>Ga0209395_1004092_pt1 | contig 17479 bp, 4 predicted proteins | sample GOMGulsemesocosm_3_FD_184635 | JGI IMG/M metagenome (GOLD analysis project Ga0209395, IMG submission 184635) | Methane-oxidizing microbial communities from mesocosms in the Gulf of Mexico - GOM9D Gulf of Mexico (SPAdes) (version 2) | ecosystem: Environmental > Aquatic > Marine > Cold seeps... | reverse complement strand
ATGCGCCCACCATTGGTGTGCTATTTCATGTGCAGTAACCGAAAATGCATAATCTACTCCTCCTTCTTCAGAATCATCTATATCAGCAATAAACCCTGCACTTTCAGAGAATGGAATTGTATTAGGAAAGGATTGTGCGTATCCACCGCCGGTTCTTGGGAACTCAATAATACGGGCTTGTTTGTGTTGGTACGGACTAAAATTTTCAGAATTATATGCCAACGAAGCTTTCATTCCGTTCATCATTCTTTCCAAATTATACTCATGCCCCTTATGGTAGTAAATCTCTAATTTTACATCATTCCATGTGTCTCTTTTTACCTCATATCTCCCAGAGTTAAATGCATAGAAATTCAATATTTTACTATCCATTTTATAATGGAAATACTTACGACCATCCTTTACCCATTCTTTCTGTAAATATCCTGGAGCAATAGCTATTTGATCTTCTGAAGTACTTACCGTTGCTTCAAAGTCAATCCAATCAGCATCTTTTGCGATATAGGTATCTCCTAATGCAGTAGAGTCACTAGGCATAGGCTTAAGCTCATTTTTAGCTAAGCCATATTTTTCTCGAGTTTTATCATCCGTTAATTCTCCTCCACTATATCCTAATGATGGAAATAAGGCTTTATTAGTGATAAAAGTTCCATTATTTCTAACTGGAGAGTTTTTATGTAGCAAAGTGTTTTGTTTATTTTTTACTGTAAAGTGTAACTGAATACTATCTCCTGGCTGTAACGGTTGCTTTAATGCATAAATATCAAAATTATACAATGTATCCTCAGATACTAATTTCGTTTCTCTATTGAATTTAAATGTACTTGGATAATCATTATGATTTAACAATAAGCTATCAATTGATTGGTTAGACTTATTAATCATTACATAATCACCAGAAGCTGTAAAATTTCGTTCTTTAGGAAAGATGTTTACATTCACATTTGCTGCTACAATTCGTGGTTGAACTGTATCTTCATACTTTTTATACTTCTTTTCCCAGGCTACTTGTTGTTCTTCACTTTCTTTAGAAGAAGTGTATGTATCAACAACATTATCCTCATAGTATATTTTACTTCCTATACCTATAAAACTAATTAATAATACTACAAAACCAATTAAAGAAGCTCCTTTAAATCTTGATTTTGCTATCTGTAAACGTTCTTTAAATGAATGTGGTAACCCTCTTACCCAAAACAATCCAGCTAATATTAAAGCTACTAACCCACCCAATAACCAATATATTTTATAAAGTAAATACTTGCCTTCAGATGTACCATAACCGTTCATATCAGAGTACGAAAAACTTGGCCCTTGATTGTATTTAAATATAGATTGTTCAATTCCTGCAAGTCTTAAAAATGGCATTCCGATTGAAATTATCAACATAACAAACAATCCTAAATACGGATTCCCTATTAATGTTTGGATAAAGAGCGCTAATAATGCCCAAATGATGAAGTGTAAGAAATTTAATACATATAAGTCATATAGATAATGGCATATCTCGAAGTTGTAATATCCATTATATATTTGGAAAATTATTCCTGAAACCATAATTACTGTTAACAACACCATTTGCATTTTTAATAGTGCCAATAGTTTTGAGCTTAGCAATACCCAGTTTGGTATTGGAGTAACATCAATTAAATGGTTCGCTTTTGCAATTTTAGCTCTATGCACTAACATTCCTGCGTACAAAAAGGTAATAATATTTATTGCCAAGGCAAATGAATTACTTGCTCCTCTAATTGTTTTCCAAGTTACTGGAAGAGTTGGTGTCCCGAATAGGTTTCCTATATTAGATAAGCTGATTAATGTAATTATTAATCCAACCAGGACGATACTTATAAACGGCCAACTTCTAACAATATATTTAAAATCGATATTAGAGAGTTTCCAAGTAGCTTTTAGATTTTGTATAAATGAAAAATTATGAGTTACTTTTGGTAAATTAATACGTGTTACACCTCCAAAATTTGATTTAATAGCTCTTTCTGGTTTTTGTTTTTTAAAACTAAATGAAAGTGCATTTTGACTAAATGAAAAATATTTATACACCAATCCAAAAATAACACTTGCTACTGTTAACCATAACAACCTGTTGTAAATTAGCATTTCCTTTATAGGTAATGCTAATTCGTTTTGTTCGGCAACAGTCCAATATCTTGTGTAAAAACTTATCGCAGCTTCTCCAAATGGATCCACTAAAGCAGCTATAAAACGATGCTCTTCCTCTGATAACAAACCAGCTGTTAAGCCTTGGATAAACATTAGCACAATTACAGCTATGAATCCTGCTGAAATATTTCTTGTAAAGGTTACTACTGCAAAAACTATAGCCCCAAATAAAAATATATTCGGTATGATAATTACAACATATGCGTTTAAATAGGACATTATTTGAAACATCCCAACAATTTCTTGATTTGTCCCAGGTAATCTAAACCCTATAATCATCCCTAAGCCAATGGTTAATGTAATTACTGTAACAATACTAATTGCGCTTAAAAATTTAGCGAATAGGTAGTTAGCTTTTGTAAATGGATAAGAATATAAAATGGTATGCATTTCACTTTTATAATCTCTATATATAGAAACTCCTATAATTGAAGGGAAAAGGAAAAATATAAATGTTGTAAGCCCGTTAAACAACCCACTAACTCCCATTGGAGAGTTTACAACTTTAGAAGAACCCGTAGATGCTGTTATGAAATCGAAAATTCCAGCTGTACTAGCTGCTATAAATAATGCTAGAAAGAAAAATATAGCTATATAAATATAAAAAGCTGGCTTCTTCAACCAGTATCTTAATTCGTGTAAAAATATTGTAGAAAACATAATGTGTTTTTATAAATTAATGAATACTATAAAACTTGGATTAGGCCACAACTGGCTCATCTTGTTTTAAAGCTATAAAATACACATCATCTAATTGTGCTGTTGTTTGTACAAAACCTTCTGCTGGTTTATCTATAGCATGTACACGAACATTTAGTGTATTGTCTTGATTGTAATTAGATGACAATACATTGTATGCTTTTTCAATTCCTTCTAAATCGTCACGTTCTATAATTTTAGTCCAAATTTGACCTTCAATTTCTTTAGTTGCTTCTAAAGGAGTGGTATGTTTTAAAATTCTACCTCCGTTTAAAATAGCCATCTCATTACATAGTTCTTTTACATCTTCTACAATATGTGTAGAGAATATAACTGTACTATTAGTTCCTACTTCACGTAACACATTTAAAAAACGATGACGTTCAGCTGGATCTAATCCTGCAGTAGGCTCATCAACAATAATTAATTTAGGGTTGTTTAATAATAACTGAGCTATCCCGAAACGTTGCTTCATTCCTCCAGAATATCCTGCAACATTTTTTTTACGAACTTCGTATAAATTGGTAATTTCTAATACCTCTTTTACTATTTGTTGTCTTTCCGCTTTAGAACTAATTCCTTTTAAAGTAGCAAAATAATCTAATAAATCTTCTGCCGACATTTTAGGATATACACCAAATGATTGTGGTAAGTACCCTAATACTTTACGAAGCGACATATTATCTTCTAACACATTGATCTCTCCAAAAGTAATTGTTCCACTATCCGGGCTTTGTAAAGTAGCAATTGTACGCATTAAAGAAGATTTACCAGCTCCGTTTGGCCCTAATAAACCGAACATTCCTGTCCCGATTTCAATACTTAAATTATCTGTTGCTTTTACCCCGTTTTTATAAGTCTTTGTTAAATTACTAATGGTTAATTTCATTGCGCTATTATTTAATATCGTTTCAATGGTTAGTGTCCTTATATTCAGATTTGTTACAGTTTAACCAAAAAGAAAAGTCAAAGAATTATATTCTTTGACTTTTCTTTTTGGTTAAACTTAATACTTGAATTTATTTTTTTATTAATATAAATTCACTTCTTCTATTTAAATCATGCTCTGCTTCTGAACATTTAACACCATTTGTACATCTATTTACTAACTCTCTTTCTCCATAGCCTTTACCGGTTAACCTACTACGGTCAATACTTCCTATATTAACAATATAATCTATCGTAGCTTTATTTCTTCTTGCGGATAAATCATCATTATAAGCATCAGTAGCTCTAGAATCAGTGTGCGACTTTACATTAATATGTATTGAAGGATAATATTTCATTAGAGCAATTACCTTATGTAAATCTGCAGTAGCATCTGGGCTTCGAATAAAATCCTTATCAAAATCAAAATAAATAATCTCTATTCCTAATATAAAACGAACATCATCACCAATAGCAATATTTGATATTGATGGCATTGGATCAAGAGTAGCTGATGGCGCTAAATTTAAATCAAACTCTAAGTCCAATCCTAAATCTAAATTCAATTTTAAATCTGTTTCTGGGGTTACAAAAACTTTAGAATCTGAAGAATAATCTATTTTTTCTGCTATTACTTTATACTCACTATCGCAATCTATCGAGAACTTAAAAATAGCATCATTCCCTACTAAAACACGTTCAATAACTTTACTTGACACGTCAACTAAAGTAACAGTTGCTTGTGGTATTAATTCGCCTGTTTTTTTATTTTTAACTACTCCTGCAACTTCTTGCATACAACCCTCTTCAGATTCTATACGAACGAATGAATATATGTCATCATCACCTTTACCCGTAGTTCTATTAGAACATACAAACCCTTTTTGATTGTCTTTTGAAATAATAAAACCAAAATCATCTAATTTACTATTTAAAGGTGCTCCTAAATTTTCAACTTCTTGGAATACATTATCTTTTATTTCACTCTGAAAAACATCTAATCCACCTATTCCTAAGTGACCATCTGATGCTAAAAAAAGAGTATTATCAGTAATATATGGAAACATTTCTCTTCCTGAAGTATTGATGTTATTACCTAAGTTTCTTGGCTCAGAATATTCATCATTATCCTTAATATCAACTACAAAAATATCTGTAGAACCAATTGAACCTGGCATATCAGAAACAAAATATAATAATTTACCATCAGTACTTACTGTAGGATGTCCAACAGAATAATCTTCACTATTAAAAGGTAATTCTTTTATGTTTGACCAATTTGAAATACTATCTTTTCCTTTTATTATTTCCGCACTGTATAGTTTTAAATGATTGGTTCCTTCATTATCTCTTTTTAATTTTCCATCGTAATTATTTCTCGTAAAGTATACTTTAGTTTCATCTGGAGAAAAAGCTAGCGTTGCTTCATGATATCTTGTATTTAATTCTTTTGAGAATTCTTTTAATTGAATAACATCTGATTCTAATTCATTCATCTTTCCAATGAACATGTTTAAATAAGGTTGTTCATTCCATTTATAAATTCTTGTATGAAAAGTTGTAGAATCAGCAGAAGAATACACTAATTGATCCTTATAATACATTGGTCCAAAATCTGAGTTTTTTGTATTAATCGATAAATTTTTCAAAAGGTATCCAGCAGGTATATTTAATACATCATCTACTGTTTGATTTTCTTGATTAAAATTTGGCGATCTATCATCTTTACTTTTTGTACGTTTGGAAAACTCTTTCATCCATCGTTTGGCTTCTAAATACTTCCCTGTCCCTTCTAAAGCGATAGAATATCGTAATATATACTCAGGGTTAACTTCTGAATTATAATTAGAAACTAATTTATCATACCATTTACAAGCGCCAACCATATTGGTATTAAAATAATTAGCATCACCAGCTTTTTCTAAAAGTTCTTTAGATAAATCTCCTTTATCTAAAGCCGCTTCATATAAATTTGAGGCTTCTTTATACCAAAGTTTATCAAAGTATTTATCTGCTTTTTTATATGATGATTGTCCGTAGCTTACTGTCATTATTAAAATGACAACCGTTGTTATTATTTTTTTCATATTTGTCATTATTAAAAGAATCTAGGTGACTTTAATTTCTTTTCTGTTGATTTCAATTCAAAACGTAACATTAATTCATGTGTCCCAGAATTATATTTTTGCAATGCGGTAGTTGTATAATCATATGAATATCCGAATAGTATTTTTGGTGTTACTTGAAATCCTATTAAACCACTTACTGAATCATCCCATCGGTATGCTACTCCTAATCGTAAGTTTTCATAAAGCATAAAGTTTGCGGATACATCAAAAATTAATGGTGCTCCAACAACATGTTTTACTAATAATGCTGGCTTAAATTTTGTTCGATCTCCTATATCAAACACCAATCCTCCAATTAGAAAAAAATGCAATCGCTCTGCAGCCACTGATTCTTTCACATCATCATAATGTTTATCCGTAAAGAAATTTGGTATAGACAAACCTATATAACTTTTATCACTATGTAAATAAAGACCTGCTCCTATGCTTGGTAAAAACTCATTTTTTATGTTTTTCTGAAACGTTGCATCTTGATTTTGTGTTATTCCTCTTGACCAATCTAAACTAAGCGTTCTACCACCTCCTTTGATTCCAAAGGATAATTTCCTATTTTCATTTAACTTAATTGTATAAGAAAAATTGATGTCTGCATAAAATTCATCTGCAGGACCAATCCTATCATTTACAATAGACAATCCTAATCCTACTTTTTTTCCTACTGGAGAATCTACACTAAACGTTTGCGTTCTTGGCGCTCCATCTATTCCTACCCATTGCTCTCTCAATAACCCCGTAAAGGTTAAATGCCCTCTAGATCCAGCGTATGCAGAGTTCACACTCATAGTATTAAACATGTAATTTGTAAACTGTGGGTCCTGTTGCCCAAAACTTATGCAGGTTGTTAAAACTATAAGTATCCCCGTTATTATTTTTATTTTTAAATTCATTTTTTACTTGATTTAATTTAGAGGCAAGCATCTCAAAACCTGCCTCAATAAATACTTATGTTTTGTTTATCTATTAATGTATAACCAACCTGTTTTATTCTTAGATCCATCTCCTAGATCTAGTACATAAAAATATGTCCCTACAGGTAACTTTTCTTCTTTATAAAGCACAGCTCTACCGTTTGATAACCCTTTAAAAGTGTTATCATATCCCTTTTTACTATACACAATATTACCCCACCTGTTATATATCTCTAATTTATTATTCGGGAAATTAGCTAAACAATCAATATAGAACACATCATTTACGCCATCGTCATTTGGAGAAAATTCATTATAAATAGTTAAACAAATTGGATCGATACTTGCGTCGTCTGAATCATTATTCGCATCAGTATCTATTTGATCTAACGACATTAATGAAGCAGTATTTACATAATCATCTACATCTAATACTTTAACAGTAATATCAAGTGTTTCTGTAGTACTTGTAACAATTGTTGCTACTTGCCATTCTCCAGTAAAATCATCATAAACACCTGAAGTAGCTACATAAGAAACGAACTCATATCCTGTTGGTAACACTTCATCAATTACAACCGTAGTAGCGTCTAAACTCCCTATGTTTGAAGCTGATATCGTAAATACGATTTCTTCTCCTATAGCTGGTTCAGCAATACTTACTGTTTTAGTTACCGCTACATCTGCCATTGGCGTATTGATAAAGGCACTGTCTTCATCATCCTCACTTTGATCACCGTCATCATTATTTGGTAAACTGTTCGGATCATATTGATCGGCTGCTGTTATCTGCGCAATGTTTAAATATTCATCCGTGGCTAAAGTTGGAATATTAACTGTTGCTTCATAGGTTAAAGCTAACCCTGTTAGTGGCACACTTAAACCTGACCAGTTAATTGTATTTCCTGTCAATACACCTCCGTTACTGATAACAGTTATGTTACTATATCCTATTGGCAATACATCTTCTACAGCTACGTTAGTTGCTCCATCGGCTCCTGCGTTATCTATTTGAAGTGTAAAAGTTACTACTTCTCCTACATTAGCATTTACATTGCTTACTGACTTATTTAAACTTAAATCAGCCGTTTCTACCATAACTAACACTCCATCTTCATCATTTTCACTCTGATCTCCATCATCGTTATTTGGCAAACTATTAGGGTCTGTTACATCACTAGCAATTACTTGTGCTGTATTAAAGTACTCGCCTGCTGTTCCTGTTGGCGTATTTACAATAACATCTATAAACAATGTCTGATTTCCTCCGCTCTGAATAGTTCCTAATGTCCAAACTCCGGTTGCATCATCGTACAGCCCTGAAGTAGCACTGTACAATACAAAGTCAAATCCTTGTGGTAATAAGTCAGACACTACAACTCCTGTTGCTACATCTGGACCAGCATTACTCACAACAATCTGGAACGTAATTTCCTGACCTACATTTGGCGTAATATCATTATCCACTACTGTTTTCACTAATGATAAATCAGCTGATGCTGGTACTGGTGTTATTAATACATTATCCTCATCATCTTCACTTTGATCACCATTATCGTTATTTGGTGTAGAATCCACATCAAACACATCAGAACCTGTAATTTCTGCAATGTTTAAATAGTTTCCTGCACCATTTACTAAAGCATCTATTAATAAAGTTTCTGTTGCTCCATTTGCAATATTTCCTACTGTCCATAATCCTGTAGTATCGTCATATGTTCCAGTTGTAGAACTGAACAATACAAAGTCAAATCCAGATGGTAATAAATCTGTCACTGCTACTCCTGTTGCATCCTGAGGACCATCATTTGTAACCGTTATGATAAATGTAATTTCTGAGCCTACTGAAGGAGTAAGATCTCCATCAACAACATCTTTCGTTAAAGATAAATCTGCTATAGCAGCTACTGGTGTAACTACTGCATCATCCATATCATCTTCTGATAAGATACCATTACCGTGAACAGAATCTTCATCTAATTCATTAGCAAACATTACTTCTGCAATGTTGTTATAATTACCTGTTGGCAATACTGTTGCTGTAACTGTTAACGTTTGTGATGTACCATTTGGCATATCATCTAACCCATTCCAAACTCCTGTAGCTTCTGTATAGAATCCTGAAGATACTGTATGACTAACATATGTATATCCTGAAGGTAATACATCTAGCACATCAACTCCCGTTGCCATTTCTGGGCCATCATTAGTTACTACTACATCAAAAGTTATCTGATTTCCTATTAAAGGGGTGTAGTTTCCATCCGTTACCACTTTAGTCAATGATAAATCACCTACTGCAGCTATTGGTGTAACTACTACATCATCCATATCATCTTCTGATATGATGCCATTTCCATGAACAGAATCTTCATCATACTCATTAGCAAACATTACTTCAGCAATGTTATTATAGTTACCTGTTGCTAGTACTGTTGCTGTAACTGTTAATGTTTGTGATGTACCATTTGGCATATCATCTAACCCATTCCAAACTCCTGTAGCTTCTGTATAGAATCCTGAAGATACTGTATGACTAACATACGCATATCCTGAAGGTAATACATCTAGTACATCAACTCCTGTTGCAGTACTTAACCCATCATTGGTTACCACAATATCAAATGTTATCTGGTTTCCAATTAAAGGAGTATAATTTCCGTCTGTTACCACTTTAGTTAATGATAAGTCACCAGTTGCTGGTGTGATAGTCAATGTTGTTTCATCATCATCAGCTATTCCATCTCCTAAGTCATCTGTACTTGCATCTACTGTTACATCACTATCTGGATCGTATTGATCTGAACCTGTAATCTGTGCACTGTTGGTATATTCGCCAGCTGCTCCCGTTGGGGCATTTACTGTGGCAGTGTACGTAAGTGTTACACTTCCGTTATTGGCTGCTACACTTAATCCTGACCAAGTGGCCGTGTTTAAAGTTACCGTTCCGCCTGTTGCTGATACTAAGGTATATCCTGCTGGTAAAATATCTTCTACAGCTACATTGGTAGCCACATCTGGACCTGCATTGGTTACTACTAAACTAAAGGTTACAGTATCGCCTACATTTGGACTCGTATTATCAATACTCTTTGCAATACTTAAATCTGATTGTTGAATAACGACCCCTACATTTGATTCATCATCATCGGCGATTCCATCGCCTAAATCATCGGTATTTGCATCACTGCTTGGATCACTATCAATATCAAACTGATCGCTTCCGGTAATCTCTACCGTATTTAAATATTCATTAGCTACTCCTGTTGGTGCATTTACTACTGCATCAAATGTTAATACTAAAGTATCTACTCCTATTGGTACGGCTAACGCTGACCAATCAATTGTTGCTCCTATTGCGATTCCTCCATTACTAATCGTTCCCCCTGTAATTGTATATCCTACTGGGACAACATCTTGTAACGATACGTTACTTGCTACAACTGTTCCAGCGTTACTTACGTTGATAGTAAAGGTTACCGTATCTCCTACATTTGGTGTTCCGTTACTTACTAATTTTACTACGGATAAATCTGAGGTCTGAGGTACTACTGTGAAGTTTCCTTCATCATCTTCACTCTGATCGCCATCGTCATTATCTGGTGCACTATCTGGATCGAATTGATCACTTCCTGTTATTTCTGCAATATTTGTGTATTCGCCTGCTACTCCTGTTGGTGCATTGACTACTACATCATATGTTAATGTTACTGATGCTCCGTTAGCAATTGCTAAGCCTGACCAATCTATTTGGTTTGCTGTTGCTACTCCACCGTTACTTATCGTTCCACCTGTAATAGTGTATCCTACTGGTACAACATCAGAAGCATTTACTCCCGTTGCATTATTTGGTCCATTGTTACTGATCGTTACTTCAAAAGTAATCGTATCGCCTACATTAGGCGTAGCACTTGAACCGCCACTTATTGCTTTACTTAATTCTAAGTCGGCAGTATCAATTACAAAGGTTACTGTATCTTCATCATCCTCACTCTGATCACCATCATCATTATCTGGTGTAGAGTCTGAATCAATTAAATCAGCTCCATTAACTTCTACTACATTGGTATAATTAAGAGAACTCGTAACTACTGCATCGTACGTTACTGTTAAACTTGCTCCATTTGCAATAGTTAAATCTGACCATTGAATTGTTGTGTTTCCAGCATTATAAACCCCACTGTTTGATACAGTTCCGCCTACTAAACTAAATCCATTAGGTAAATTATCTAAGACATCTATCCCTGTTCCATTTCCTGGTCCATTATTTTCAATTAAAACACTAAAAGTTACTGTATCACCTACAACTCCTGAAATAGGAAGTACCGTTTTAGTAATTTCAATATCTGATTGTAACAATGTTGTTACTGCATTGTCCTCATCATCCTCACTCTGATCACCATCATCATTATTTGGTGTACTATCAATATCATTTTGATCACTTCCAGAAATTTCTGCAATATTTACATATTCATTTGCAGTTCCTTTTGGTGCATTTACAATTGCAGTAATATTTAATACCGCTGGTGTAGCTGTTGTTACAGTACCCACTGCCCAAACTCCAGTTACAGAATTATAGTTTCCTCCCGCATCATCACTTTGATACGTATATCCTATTGGCAATTGTTCTTGAACCGTTACATTGGTAGCATCATCTGTTCCTGCATTGGCTACTGTTAAAGTAAAGATTACAGTATCTCCTACACTTACAGAAGTTGGAGATACTACTTTTGCTAAAGATAAATCTGCTAACTGAAGCGTAATTGTTGCTGTATCTTCATCATCATCAACTACTCCGTCTCCTAAATCATCTGCTGTTTCATCTAGTGCTACATCACTATCATTATCCAATTGATCACTTGCTATAATTTGCGCATTATTTATATAAGGTCCAGTAGCATTAACCGTAGTATCAAAAGTTAAGTTCTGAGTAGCTCCATTTGCTATTGCTAAACCAGCCCATGTTATAGTTTGTGTCCCTACATCAAATGCCCCACTATTAGAGACCGTTCCTGGCACTAATGAATACCCTAATGGCAATACATCAACTACTGTTACTCCAGTTGCATTTGTATTCGTTGGTAAAACATTATTATTAAATACTGCTACCGTGAAAGTTACCGTATCACCAATATTAACAGAAGTTGGCGCTACTGTTTTTGTCAACTCTAAATCAGCAGTTGATAATATGGTAATGGTTACAATATCTGTTTCTGTGCTACATACTCCATTAGTAACTGTCCATTGGAATACATATGTTCCTACTCCAGCCCCTGCAACTGTACTTGTAGGGCTATTTACATCTGTAAAGGATACTGTTGTTGGTCCTGAAACCTGACTCCAAGCTCCAACCCCTACTGTTGCTGGTGTTGCCCCCATAGTTAAAGTAGAAAATTGAGCTATATTTTGACTAAGCCCTGCTTCTGCTGCTGCTGTTTGAGAAATAACTTCTACTAAAACAGTATCTGTGAAAAAACATCCATTACTACCTACTGTACCAGTAGTCCATGTAAACTCATAAACTCCTGTTGTTAATCCCAGAATTAATGAATTTGGATTATTTGGAGCTGTTATAGTCGCAGGGTTACCTGCTGTTTGTGTCCATGTACCTATTCCAGAAGCAACTGGATTTGCGCTTAAATTTGTTTGTGTCGCTTCACAAAAAAACTGATCTGGTCCTGCTCCTGCATTTGTTGGTACACTATCGTTAAATACTATTGTTACTGTATCAACAGAAGGCGCACATAATGATGGATTTAAAAATGATCCATTAGATACTGTCCATGTTAATACATACGTTCCCAAAGTAGTAACATTTGATAATGTTGTTATTGGGTTATTAGGATTATCGATAACTACAGCTCCTCCTGAAGGATCATCTGCTGGTATTGCAAACGTCCAAGTTCCAAGACCAACTGTAGGCAAAGTCGCACTTGTTTGATAACTTAACTCACAAGCTAATAAATCATCCGGTCCAGCTACTGCTGTACTTGGTGCTTCAAACAATTCTATTCTAATTACATCTGCTAAACGAGTACAACTGCCATTAATATAATTCCATTCCAAGACATATACTCCAGGAACTGTTAAACCTGTTACTGTTGCATTTGGATTATTAATATCAACTCCTGCAATAGCAGCTAATCCACCAGAAGGTTGAAAAGTAATTGTCCATACAGCATCTGTTGGAGCTACAACACCTGTAGGATCACTACCATTTAATGTAGTAGAAGCACCAACTAAATCTGCTATACAAAGTTTTTGATCAGGACCTGCATCAGGGTTCATCGTTGGTATTGTACTTATATCTATAGTAACTGTTTGTGCATTTACAGGGCAAGTAGCTGTAGAAATAAAAGTAATTGGATCATTAGTATACGTAAAATCATATGATAACCCCGGAACAAGTCCACTTGCTGTTGCATTAGGACTATTATTTATTGGGCTATTTGCATATGTTATGGTAACACCTGCACAATTTGCTCCTATACAAGTCCACGTACCTGTTGTATTTTCTGTTGCTTGTAATTGAGCACTAGTAACATTACATAATGTTTGGTTTGATCCTGCCGTTATTGGTGCTGCCACTTCTACGATAACATCATCAAACAAACTTGGACACAAAGGATTTGAAATCCCTGCTATGGTCCACCTAAAAGTATATGTCCCTGTTACCAAACCTGACACTGCTAATGTTGGATTAGTTGCATCTGAAAAAACAGGAGTACTAGGTGCTCCTGCCAAAATTGACCAAGTACCAATTTCTGTATTAATATTAAAAGAATTTCCATTTAGTACAACAGTACTTGCATTACATATTTCTTGATCAACACCTGCAGAAGGGGTTGTTATAGGTATTCCTACTTCAATAATTACTTGACTTGAATTTGTAAAACACAAACCACTTTGTAATACCCATTCAAAAACATAAGTATCGCTATATGAAAATGTAATTATTGCATTAGGATCATTAACATCTGATATTAAAAAATCTCCTGTTCCAGAGACAAAATTCCATGTTCCAACAGCTCCAATAGCTGAATTTGCCGCCATTGTTGCTGATACAGCACATATTTGTTGATTTACACCAGCATTAGATACTACTGGGGGAGAAATAATAACTTTCACATCATCAAGTGTACTTACACATGTACTTGCTACATCTGTAATTGTCCAAGTAAATACATAAGTTCCTTCCGTTCCTACAGTAACTAAAGATGTTGGATTATTTATATCTGCTATTATTACTCCTATAGCAGGATTTACTGTCCAAGTACCTACCTCAGTACCCGAAACAATATTTCCATTTAAATTAAAATTAGCTGTTCCTGTTGGCAAACATAGATCTCCTCCAGAAATCGCTACGGTAGGACTCATATTAGATCCAGTGGAAATAGTTACCAAATCAGACGAAGGTATAGAACAGCCAGTTGGTCCTGGATTACTATAATCAACCAACCATTGCAATACATAATTAGCACTAGGCGTATTAAACCCTGTAGCTATTGCATTAGGATCATTTACATCACTAAAACTTATTGGATCTGGTCCAGAAACAACACTCCATGTTCCAAATTCATTATTTGCCGGAGTGTTCCCTGCCATATAAGCAGGTGCATTAAAACATATAGATTGATCTACTCCAGATGCAGCAGTAGTTACTATTGGAGATGATACGTTTATTGTTACTTCATCATATTCATTAGGGCAAGTAATCCCACCCCCTTGTATTCTATATTGAAATGTATATGTTCCTATAATTAAACCATTAATTGCTGTACTATTAGCATAAGGAGATACTATTGTTGCTAAATTAGGTCCACTTAATTGAGTCCATAAACTTGTTCCTGATGCTATTAAATTACCCGACAACACTGTAGATGTATTACCACAAGATAAATTTACTGATGTTCCCGCATTTGCTGGTATTGCTGTTTTAGATACAGTAACATTTACACTATCAAATCCATCTGTACAACCAACTTGCAAATCTCCTCCTTGACTTCTGTTAAAATTAATTACATAAGTTCCTTCAGTTAATAAATTAGTATTTAACGTTCCTCCAACTGTTGATACAGAAGTTGGGAAAGGTGCTAATGGTGAACCTGCTGGTCCGCTAACAATTTGATAACTATTAGTCCCATTTCCTGTAGTAATTAAAGGAATTGAAAAAGCTGTTTGTCCACATGTTCCAATGACATCATTTCCTCCATTGGCTAAAATTGTATTATTAACATCTCTAAAACGAACTCTATAAGTTCTCGTAGCTATACAACCAGTATTAATATTTTCTAAAGTATACGTGTATGTATATGAATTAGGTGAACTAATTCCGGTAACCAGTGTCGAATGACTACTAGGATTTACTATAGTTGTTGCTCCACCAGAAGTTTGTACCCAAGTTACTGTTTCACCAGCAAACTGAGGTATCACACCTTCTAATGTTACTTCTGTGACATTAACATCACAAATATTAATATAAACAGTACTATTTGGAACATTGGTAAGGTCCTGAGTAGCTGAAGGAACTGTAATTGTTACTTCATCACTTCCTGTAGAACATTGTCCACTAACTTCCCAACGGAATACATATACCCCTTCAACTAAACCACTTATTAAAGTGTTTTCAGAATTCGCATTCCCTATTATAGGGTTCGCTGGTCCACTTACAAAACTCCATGTTCCTTGTTGTCCATTTAAAGCACATCCCCCAAAAGTTGCATTTAAATTTGTAGTTTGTGTGGTACTATAACAATTACTTAATGATTGATCCGCTCCAGCATTAACAGGATTTATACTCCCATAATTAGTAATATCAATCTCTGATCTTGTTTCACAGAATTGCCCTGGCGCATAAATAGCACCTCTAATCACCCATGCGATAGTTGTTGTTCCACATGAATTAGGGTTTAAAGAAACCGTTGATGTTGCAGAATTTGGAAAGTTAATTGTTAATCCTGCAGTATTTGCGGTTACCAATTCCCAAGTTCCTACTTCCCCAGCATTCAGTGGTGTATTCCCCATTACAGTAACATTACCTGAACTATCAGGACAAGACGAAATATCCATACCTGCATCAGCAATTGTTATAGCTTCAACTGTTATCGTTTTATCTTGAAACGATAAAACACCATCTCCACATGTAGCCGAATATCTAAACACATAAGTGTTTCCTCCAATCAATCCTGTTACATTAGAAGTAATTGCATTAGGAGTATCGATAATTACAGATGGACCTGCTAATTGAGTCCATTGAACATTTCCAATTCTAGGCAACGGATCATTTCCTATTAATTGTCCTATTTCACCTTCACAAATTGTCTCATTTAATATCCCTGCATTCACTGCACAATTTTGTGCTGATGCAAAAGAAAAACTAAATAAAATAATAAGAAGTATTGCTAGAGGCTTAAGAAAATCACTCGATTGCAACCTATTTTCTAGAGTAAGTTTTTTCATTTAAATTAACGTTTTTCATTTAAATTATAAAGTTAGCTTGAGTACATAATACGCTAAGTAACTGCTTAACACATTCTGTATTTTAAAAGAAAATATCTCTATCATTTTTATAAAAAGAACATTAACCTATTCTATAGCTATTGCTAATATGTTCAATATCGATATTGAACATATTTACACTGTCCACTGATATCTTTATATAAGATAAACGCTACCCCCTTTATATAAATAGTTCCATTTATAAATAAAATGTTACCCATCTATTAAAAAAAATACGTTATAAGTATAATTTTAGGAATATAAATATGTTTTTTATTTAGAAGGATTGAAACTAAAATCAAGCAACTAATCAAAAATATTTTAGGCAATGTTTTTAAAAATTCATTGCTACAGATAGTATGGATTTATATCTTTTTTTAAAGTACTAAATCAAAATATTCTTCTTCTAATATTATTGAAGATACAGATAAGAGTCTTAAAAAAAGTTAGGATAATATAATTGCATAAAATGATAAAAAAACTAGAGAGATTTGATCTAGCAGAAACAAAGTAAAAAATCATATGATTAGTAGGTAGTAATACTCTTTAAAGAGGAACTTATTTCACTATAGACATTAATTATTTAAGAATTAAAAAACATGAACTATCAAAAAACACATCCCAATTATTACCACAAGAATAAATCTGAGTACAGAACTGTTTAGGTAAACAATTGAATGTATATTAACTCTTTACAGAATTAGTATTTAGGAACTGAAGGGTAGGCCAAAGTTTCTTTTTTAGAAATATTTATCACCTTTAAATAGTATGTTTTTTTATTTTCAATATAGCTTACAACAGCTTCATTGAATTCTAAACTGAATGGAAAGTTTATTTTTTTTACTGGTACTTTATTACCATATTCATTTATTGCATCTGCATCCATATTAATGTCATTAATCTGGTTTACTTCATTTTTAAATCGTGCAACATACATATTTGATTCTTTCGTTACAGAATCAAAATCAATCATTTTTTCATTAAAATAAGCTGTAATTAATTCTTTATCTTCAACCGCGGCTTTGCTTATATATAAATCTATACCTGATCCACCTCCTCTAACACCAGCTATCCAACTTTGATAATATACTTCTGATTGTAATGCTTTAGAAACAGAAATCGTGTCAGATATTTTTA
>Ga0209395_1004091_pt1 | contig 17479 bp, 20 predicted proteins | sample GOMGulsemesocosm_3_FD_184635 | JGI IMG/M metagenome (GOLD analysis project Ga0209395, IMG submission 184635) | Methane-oxidizing microbial communities from mesocosms in the Gulf of Mexico - GOM9D Gulf of Mexico (SPAdes) (version 2) | ecosystem: Environmental > Aquatic > Marine > Cold seeps... | reverse complement strand
GCGGTTGCAAATCAAAAAGGCGGTGTTGGAAAAACTACGACAACCATTACCTTGGCTGGATTATTGGCTGAGAGTGGTAAAAAGGTCTTGCTCGTAGATACAGATCCTCATGCTTCACTCAGTTATTATCTAGGCATAGAGTCGGAAGATTTAGAATTAAGTGTCTATGATCTTTTCGTACAAGTCTCTTCAAAAGAACAAATATTACAAAGTTTATGCCCCACTCAGTATCCTAATATCGATATTTTACCTGCAACAATGGGGTTAGCGACGCTTGACCGCTCATTAGGTGCAAAAGGTGGTATGGGATTAGTACTGAAAAAAGCGATGCAAAAAATATCGCAGTATTATGATTATGTGTTAATGGATTGTCCTCCTGTTTTAGGAGTGTTAATGGTAAATGCTTTAGCGGCAGCAAACCGTATTGTGGTGCCGGTTCAAACGGAATTTTTAGCCTTGAAAGGCTTGGAACGGATGATTAAAACCATGGATATCATGCAAGGAGAGCAAGATGAACCTTTTGAGTATACAATAGTCCCAACTATGTTTGATAAGCGAACCAAAGCATCTATTTTATCATACCAGCAATTGCAGGAAGACTATAAGGATAAAGTTTGGCCGGGTGTGATACCAATAGATACTAATTTTAGAAATGCCAGTACTTCTCAAAAAGTACCCTCTCATTTTGCGGCAAATTCTAGGGGTGTTTTTGCTTATAGAAGTTTATTGGACTATTTGATCAAACTCCCCCAAAGAAGCACTAATTAAATGTCAAAATCCTTAGCAGCAAGTAAAAAAGTAATGAAAAATTATCTGTCTGAATTACTGACAGAAGAGCCAATAGTTATTGAAAAAATAGTTGGCACAACAAAAGACGTTGATGATAAAAGTCGAGTAGAAGCACTGCTTAAAAATGTAAATGCTGATCTTGATGTTGCTGCACATGAAATTACAACGCACAAAAGTCTTGTCACCCCAGCGCACTTCATTAAAGAAGAGTTTGCACTTCCTGACACTAGCGGGCAATTAAAGTCACCAGATAAGACAATTTTAACGACCCATAAAAGTCAGGGTAATAATCCTGTTTCTTCTCCTAAAAGTTACCGCCAAGGAGATTTTCAGGCACTGTTCTTTAATGTGGCAGGGCTTACTCTTGCGGTCCCCTTAATTGAGCTAGGTGGTATACATAACGTCGATAAAATAACGTCACTGATGGGAAAACCTAATTGGTTTAAAGGGGTGATGCTTCATCGAGCAGAAAAAATAAATGTCGTTGATACAGCGTTATGGGTAATGCCGGAAAAATATGACGAAACATTAAAAAATTCGCTAAACTATCAGTATATTATCATGTTAAATAATAGTCGCTGGGGATTGATGGCTGAAAACTTAGTTGATACTGTGGTATTAAAGCAAGAGGAAGTTAAGTGGATAGACTCACCGAGTAAGCGTCCTTGGCTGGCTGGCTTGGTAAAAGAAAAAATGTGTGCACTTTTAGATATTGAAGCATTAATTGCTTTACTTAGTGAAGGTAGCGGAATTAATCAATTTGATTAATACTATAATAGATAACGAATCGACGAAAATAAATTTAAGAGGCAAGTGGTATGTCTGATGAAAGACGCAGTACTAGTAATAAAGCAGATGCAAATGATGAAGTACTACAATGGGTAACATTTAAGTTAGAGAATGAAGTCTATGGCATTAATGTTATGCAAGTACAAGAAGTCTTACGATATAGTGAAATTGCACCGGTCCCAGGTGCGCCTTTATATGTACTCGGTATTATCAATTTACGTGGTAATGTTGTTACGGTAATAGATACCCGTGCACGCTTTGGTTTAGAGCCTTGTGACGTAACAGATAACACTCGCGTAGTTGTCATTGAATCTGAAAAGCAAGTCATCGGTATTTTAGTTGATAGCGTTGCTGAAGTTGTTTATTTAAAAGCTTCAGAAATTGATGATGCGCCAAATGTGGGCAATGAAGAAAGTGCTCAGTTTATCCAAGGTGTTTCAAACCGTGAAGGTGAATTACTTATTCTTGTTGATTTAGATCAACTATTATCTGATGATGAGTGGGATGAACTTAAGCAGTTCTAATTCTGCAATGGGAATATTAAGCGGTAATATACTATGTCGATGTTAGCTGTACCGATTATTGCGGTACTTTCATTAGTATTGAATTTGATATGCCTTGTCGTTCTATTTTTGATGGTATCTAGACAGAAGGTGAGAGCTGCTGTTGCCGATTCACAAGTGCAAGCTAATGAATTAGTTATCACTAATTTACAGTATGCCCATGAAAAGTTGAGCGCTGCACACCAGTCGTTGGCAATCAAACATGAGCAAACATCAGTCGAAAGCACCCAAGTTTCCAAGCAGCTTGAACATAGAATTAAATTATTACAAAATAATATTCATGAACATCAAGTTGCCATGGAGCAATTGCAGACCGAGCAGGGAGTTGATAAATTTTACTCCCGCGCTATTAAATTAGCTAAAAAGGGCGCTGATCTAGACGAAATAGTTAACGAGTGTGAGTTACCTCGCGCTGAAGTTGAAATGCTATTATCTGTTTATCAAAGTACAACTTCCTCTTAAACTGCTTTCACATAATTCATACTATGCTAAAATTGGCCGCTTTTAGTGCTCTGAACGCGACACGCATATCGGCAAGGATTAAAGCCTGTGAATTTATCTAACGTCTCTCATTTCCGACTATCATTTTTAGTTGTTTTTTTACTTCTCGGTGGATGTGCATCAACGCCATCGGAAGAAAGCCTCGACGATCCCAGAGATCCTTTCGAAGCAATTAACCGACCTTTTTGGACCTTTACTTGGGATTATGCGGACAAACATGTCATAAAACCAACAGCGGAAGCGTATACCTCGTATACCCCTCCTCTTTTGCGTACCGGTCTACATAACATGGCGCTGAACTTAAATGAGCCATCCAATATTATTAACAACGTTTTACAACTAAAATTAACTCATGCAGCTAAAAGTACTGGCCGTTTTGTACTTAATTCAACGATAGGATTATTTGGTTTTTTTGATCCCGCGAGTGACTTTGGTTGGTCAGGTAAACAAGAAGAGTTTGGTGAGGTGCTTGGGAGTTATGGTGTTGGCGATGGCCCTTATTTAGTGGTGCCGGCACTTGGACCAACGTCAGTCCGGGAAGAAGTTGGCGATTATGTTGATGGTTTATATTGGCCCCTTGCGGTAATTGATTTTTGGCCTAATCTCGTTCGGTTAGGGGTGTTAGGGCTAGAGAAAAGAGCCTCAATTCGTGACCAAGAACAGTTAGTTACTGACTCTGCAGACTCTTACGAATTTATTAAAAATGCTTACTTTCAAAATATGGATTATCGCTTATATGACGGTAATCCCCCTATTATTATTGATGAAGACTCAGAAGCTGAAATTGATGCCTTCTTAGATGAATTTGACGATATAGACGAATAAATTCACTTGAGAAACGAAAACAAGTATCGAATTTAGCTTTGATTTGGTAGAATGCGGCAATTTTTATACACTCACATTTTTGGAATTATTTAGATGAATATCATTGAAGGTTCATTTGAGGCGCGCGGCAAGAAGTTTGCTATTGTAGTGTCACGTTTTAATCACTTTATTGTTGATAGCTTGTTAGATGGTGCTGTTGATGCATTAAAACGTCATGGCAGCGTTGCTGATGAAGATATTACTATTGTGCGCGTTCCTGGTGCATATGAACTACCCTTAGCAGCAAAGAAGCTGGCTAAAAAAGGCGATTGTGATGCTATTATCGCTATTGGCGCTGTTATTCGTGGCGGCACACCACATTTTGATTTTGTTGCTGGCGAATCGAATAAAGGCCTTGCACAAGTTTGTTTAGAATCTGAAATCCCAGTTTCTTTTGGTGTTATTACCACAGACTCTATTGAACAGGCCATTGAACGAGCCGGTACTAAAGCGGGTAATAAAGGTGCAGAAGCCGCTCTTGGCGCACTTGAAATGGTAAACGTTCTTAGTCAAATTTAGGAAAAATATATTGAAACCTTCACCAAGAAGAAAAGCTCGTGAGTTAGCCATTCAAGCGGTTTACTCATGGCAAATCAGTCAAAATTCAGTAACCGATGTTGAAGTTAACTTTATTGCAGACAATTCAAAACGCCGATTTGATATTGAATACTTTCAACTTTTACTTCGTGGCGTTACGAGTAATGTTAACGGATTAGATTTGGCTATTTCTCCGTATGTTGATAGACCGCTTGATGATATTGATCAAGTTGAAAAAGCTATTTTACGCGTGGCGGCTTTTGAATTACGTGATTGCCAAGAAGTACCCTATCGCGTGATCATTAATGAAGCGATAGAGTTAGCTAAAGCATTTGCAGCAGACGACAGCCATAAATTTGTTAATGGCGTGCTTGATAAAGTTGTAAAGCTAGTTCGCACACAAGACTAACTTATTTTTTGAGTTAGCGGTTCACCAGCAAAAAGCAAAGTGCAAATTATGAAAGAGTTTGAGTTAATAAAGCATTTTTTTACCGAGCAATCGGTAAACCGAAAAGATGTTTTAGTGGGGATCGGTGATGATTGTGCAGTTATAGCCACTACCGAAAAGCAAAATATAGTTGTTACCACAGACACTTTGGTTGCTGGTGTTCACTTCCCATTAAATACCTCCCCACGTGCTATTGGTCATAAAGCCGTTGCAGTTAATCTTTCTGATATTGCAGCTATGGGCGCGAAACCAAGCTGGTTGTCGTTAGCAGTAACATTACCTAAAGTCGAAAATGACTGGTTAACTGAATTTTGCTCGGGTGTCTTCGAGCTATGTGAATATTATAATGTCCAATTGATTGGTGGCGACACTACTCAAGGCCCATTAAGTATCACTATTACCGCACAGGGCTTAACGCCTGAGGGGAAATACTTATCTCGCTCGGGTGCAAAAGCAGGTGACTGGTTATATGTTACTGGGAATATAGGTGATGCCGCATTAGCGTTGCAGCATATAACTAATGAAATCACGCTGGAAAGTCGTTTTGTTGAACCCATAATGGCTAAGCTCGATTACCCTAAGCCTAGAGTGTTAGCCGGTCAAGCGCTTCGTGAATACGCCTCATCAGCGATTGACGTTTCTGATGGCTTAATTGCCGATCTTGGACACATTTGTATTGCCTCAAACGTGGGCGCCAATATAGTGCTCGACTCTCTGCCTTTGTCAGACATCCTACGAGACGCTTTGTTAACCGAAGATGCGTTTAAATTGGCATTAACCGGAGGTGATGATTATGAATTATTATTTACTGTTTCTGAAGATAATAAAGTAGGCATGGAAACCGCTTTAGCTAATACGGGTACTGCTGTTACTTGTATCGGGCAGATCAACGCGAGTCAAACTATATCAACCACGTTAAATAACAAGCCTGTTGCTATTCATAATGCTGGCTTTGAGCATTTCTCCTCTTAATTATTGTTAACTTACTTTTAAAATATTGAAGGAATGCATGAGCAAACCTAATCAAGATGTTGCTTTTAATTTAGCTAATCCTATCCAGCTTCTCGCTTTAGGCTTTGGCAGCGGCTTAGCGCCCAAGGCGCCAGGGACTTTTGGCACGTTAGCGGCGATACCGTTGTATTTGTTGCTTTCTCAGCTAGCTGCGTTACCTTATGCGATACTTGTTATTATAATGACGATAGCTGGGTTCTACATTTGTGGGAAAGCAGCTGAGGACGTTGGTGTTCACGATCACCCTGCCATTGTTTGGGATGAATTTGTTGGTTTCTTCATTACTATGTTTATGATACCGGTGAGCTGGCAAAGTATTTTAGTGGGATTTATACTGTTTAGGTTTTTTGATATCGTTAAACCTTGGCCAATATCCTTTGTTGATAAAAAAGTCGCAGGTGGCTTTGGTATTATGATTGATGATGTGTTGGCAGGTTGCTTTGCCTTAATTATCATGCAATTTATTTTTTAGATAATTTTTTAACTTTTTTAACTTTTATTGACTTAAAACCGTAGTATTCCCGCTGTTTTTGCGCTACTTTAAAACTGGGCATTAGAAAAGTAAGTGTGAAACCTTGTTTTTTATTTTTCTACCCTCAGCTCTATTAGTACCTACTAAAAAGTAGAGTTCCCAAATTATTAACCTCGAATTAATGAAGTTAATAATTAAGTTTAAAGACAGTTAAAAAGGAATACTTATGAAAATAAATCTTTCTGGCCACCATGTTGACGTTACTGATTCAATAAAAGAACATGTCGAGGAAAAATTTTCCAAAATAGCTAACCACTTTCCCACTTTAATCGCATTAGACGTAATAGTTTCTAAAGAACATAATGCTTACCAAGTCGAACTGACGACTAACTATGAAGGCTCTCGAATATCGACCAAGGGTAGTGATGCAGTGATGTATCCCGCCATAGCAAGCGCCGCTAAAAAATTAGATGCGGCATTGAAACACCGTAAAGGTCAGTTAAAAGCAAATTTACACAGCAAACCCGTGAGTACTTCGCCAGATATTGCTCATGAAATAGTGCAAGAAATGAAGTTAGCTTAGCGCTTTAAACATTAACTTCTCAATATTTACTGTTAAGTACTTAATACTAAAATAGTAACCCTAATTAAAGCTGCAACATTATTTGCAGCTTTTTTATTAGTTATTTTCTACCGAACTACTGCTTACCACCGAATTACTTTCGCTTTCTTCAAGTGCTATTTTAGCGCGATCAGCTTTTGATATATAACGTGGTTTGTTACTGGTGTGTAATTTTGCGTTGGCTTTTTTCTGCTTTTTTTTCAACGTTTCATTGATCTTCTTTTTACGGTTCATCTCAATTAATTCACTTTATTATGGGTTAAACGGCTCTGACTAAAGTATTGAAAATAACAGCACTCAGGCTATAGTTATCTTCAGTTATCATTAGGGAGAGCGTGCAATTACTGCTATTATGCGCCCAATCACTTTCGCTTGAAAGTTTTTTCAATATAACTCGCTACAATCAGAGGTCATTACCTTGAACGACTCAGCCAAACAGCACGAAAATAACTTAGATTTTTCAACACTTAAGTTGTCCCATGAATTGCTAAAAAACTTATCATCAATGGGCTATGAGCAGATGACGCCAATTCAGGCACAGAGCTTACCACCAATGCTGGCAGGTAAAGATGTTATTGGTCAGGGGAAAACAGGCTCAGGTAAAACCGCTGCTTTTGGTTTAGCCATGTTAGAAAAATTACACGTTAAGCGCTTTCGTATTCAATCAATGGTGTTGTGTCCAACCAGAGAGTTGGCAGATCAAGTTGCCAAAGAAATTAGGAAACTTGCTAGAGCTACTCACAACATTAAAGTACTGACGCTATGTGGCGGTACGCCTTTTGGCCCACAAATTGGCTCATTAGAGCATGGCGCTCATATTATTGTGGGTACGCCAGGGCGAATAGAAGAACATGTGATTAAAGGCACGTTAAAGCTTGATGACTTAAACTTATTAGTCCTTGATGAAGCTGACCGTATGCTTGAAATGGGCTTTGAAGCAGCGCTTGATAACATTATTGAACGTACGCCACTAGATCGCCAAACATTATTATTTAGTGCTACTTTTCCTAAGCAGATTAAAGCCATTAGTGAAAGTATTATGACAGAACCTACGCTAGTGCAAATAAGTGCCAGTGAAGATAAAAGCAATATCAGCCAACACTTTTATCATGTTGAAGATGACGCACAGCGTTTTGAAGCGGCACGAGTATTATTGATGGCTAACCCGGTTGAATCAACGGTCATTTTTTGTAATACCAAAAAAGAGACCCAAGCGGTCTGTCAGCATTTACATAATGATGGTTTTAGTGTGTTAGCGTTACATGGTGACTTAGAGCAGCGTGATAGGGATCAAACCTTACTCAGGTTTTCTAATAAGAGTGTGGCTATTTTGGTGGCAACGGATGTCGCTGCACGCGGACTAGATATAGATTCGTTGGATGTAGTGATTAACTATCACATTGCTCACGATAGTGAAGTGCATATTCACCGTATAGGTCGAACAGGCCGTGCAGGTAGTAGCGGTAAAGCCTTATCAATTTTTAATGATAAAGAACGCTATAAAGTTGGTTTATTGGAAGATGAGCTAGATAAAAAAATCACCCCTGAATTATTACCCGCAAGCGAGTTATTAGCTAACCCTAGAATATCAGCTAAAATGGCGACCATTCAAATAGATGGCGGCAAGAAGCAAAAAGTACGTCCGGGTGATCTTTTAGGTGCGTTGACTGCCAAGGGTAGTGGCGAGATTAACAGTGCTGATGTTGGTAAAATTAATGTCTTAGACAATAAAGCTTATGTTGCTGTTAATAAGAAAATATTAAAAATAGCATTAAAAAAATTAACGAATGGTAAAATTAAAGGACGTAGCTTTAAATTACGCCACCTTGCGGTTTAGCACTTTCATCAATGTGCTCTAGCGCATAAGTGCAATAACTATTGAGATGATAATTACATGAAAGGCTAGCTATGGGATTAGTTAGCCTTTTAGATCGCATATAACAATGGCACGTAGCCAACTGTTCTCGCTTAACGACAGTAGCCACCTTAAAAGTCAGCAATGACCGGCAACTAATCATAACTGTTAATAGTTCATTGCAATTGGCTATACTTGCACTCTGATACGAATAGATCTCACTAAAAAACTATTGCCTTTAACCTCATTAATTAGTCAATTTAACTAAAAATTGATTTTAGCCTAAGCTTCTTTATTAATTGTATTTTTAACTTACTGAAAATAAAGTGTTTCTTTGTTGGCACTGTTTTTGTAATTAGTTGTAGTAATAGAATCACTTTTATCCTTAATCTCAATTCATAAAGGGAAGTTGCAATGAACGCTAACTTATCGAATATCAAAGCCAAACCCCCATTATTTCTGGCTACTATCTTTACCTCCTTAGTCTCAACGAGTGCTTTTGCTGCTAACTCATGCGATGTTAATTTAACGGCTGGCTTTACGGTGAATACCGATGAAATCGAGTTTTTTAATGAAGGTAACAAACGAACTTTGTACAAAATAGTTGATGATGACGTGCTATCTGTTGCAGGACAAAAAATTGAGTTAAATTCTCAGCAGCAACAATTAATTAGTCATTATTCAACCAGCATCAAAGCGATGGTGCCTAAGGTAAGAAGCGTAGCGATTGAAGGCGTAGATTTAGCACTTGAGGGAGTAAATTTGGCGTTTGACGAACTATTAGGCGCCGGTAACCATGTGGGCGCAGATTTAACCAAGGAATTGCTAAGTTTGCGTGATGAGGTTGCCGCTAATTACAGCCTTGAGCATGGCTTTACACTTGGTAATAATGGATTAACCCATGACGACCTATTTGATGAAGCTTTTGAAGGGCGTGTGCAAGCGACTGTTGAAAAAGCAGTGATGAACTCTATGGGCAGCATTATGGTAGCTCTCGGTCAAGAGATGCTTACTTCTGGAGGAGCAGGGGAGGGTTTTACTGTTCGAATGGAAAAGTTTGGCGAGAGCATTAAAAATCGAATGAAAGCTGGCGCTGAAACTCTTGAGCATAAAGCTGAAAAAATATGTAAAGCTGCATTTACTATAGACAAAATAGAAGAGCAGCTACAATCTTCTATTTCGGTGTTAGCTGAGATTGATGTTTTTACGGTTATTGAAACCGAAAGGGATTTTGAACACTTAGATAAACGTGCAATGTAGCGACTTACCCGAACGATGGAATATGCTCAACGCTGAGCGATTACCACTAATACAACTAATAGACAATGAACGTTATTCAATATAAGGCGCGACAATGTTATTATTGCGCGCCTTTTTAGTTTTTCATATTCTTTATTTACATGCACGCAGTTCATCAACTTCATCAATATCGTAAAAGTATTAGCACCACCACCTATAAAGCAAGAGGGCAGCGGGTTGTCCGTTGTCCGTTATGTCAATTAGCTGAAAAATTTTGTATCTGTGCAATAGCCCCCAAAACCGAGGCTATTAACACCAATGCGGGGTTTTTATTGTTGATGTATGACACTGAAGTGTTAAAGCCGAGTAATACCGGCAAGCTTATTGCTGATCTCATTCCGGACACTTTTGCTTTTTTATGGTCACGCACTACTCGAAACGACGAGTTACTTGCCGTGCTCAATGATGATCAGTGGCAGCCTTTTGTGGTTTTTCCACAAGAGTATGCCGATGAAAATCGCCCGGTAGAAACTAAAGCTGTACGTTGTGAACCCGGAAAAAGGCCATTGTTTATTATGCTTGATGGCAGCTGGCGTGAAGCAAAAAAAATGTTTCGTAAAAGCCCGTATTTAGATCAGTTTCCTTTAGTGTCATTTGACCCGAAAATAATAGCTGCAAGTGCTGACTCTTTAACGGTTAACGCTACGCCTGTTGGTGACAAATCACGTTATACGGTGCGAAAAACTGAACTTGAACACCAGTTTTCTACCGCTGAAGTTGGAGCAAGGGTGCTGGCAATGTTTGGCGAACAGCGTAACGCTACGCTACTCGATTTATGGTTTGATGTCTTTAATTATCAATATCAGAAAAGTGTTTGTCAGCGAAATAAAGGCAACCCCAATGCCATTGAAAATTACCAGCAGTTTCTCAATAATCAAAAGTGATAGCGCTGCACCAGCATTAGCCAGGTTAACTTTACTCTGAAACCAAAGTTACCCTGACAAACTGTTATATTGATAATCATGCGGTTAATTAGCTGTCAATTACTCAAGAAGGTAATTATTCAGCTAAGCTAACTATTTCATGGTGATGGTGGTGTGTACTTTACTACCGTCTTGATGATCAGGTTCAAACCAGCGGGCGGTTACTGATTTTGTATAAGTCCAAAAATTAACAACCTGCTTACCATTAGGGCCTAAGTCCCCAAGTTTTGAAGCTCTAGAGCCGGTAAAACTGAAATAAGCAACTGGCACAGGAATAGGTACATTTATACCTACTTGCCCGACATCAATGTCATTTTCAAACTTGCGGGCATTCCAACCTGAAGAAGTGAATAATGATGTGCCATTACCGTTGGGATTTGCATTAATAATAGCAATTGCCTCATCCAGCGTCTCTGCCGTTAATACACATAAAGCTGGACCAAAAATTTCTTGGGTGTAAATATCCATATCGGTAGTTACATCAGTAAATAAGGTTGGGCCAACAAAATTACCGTTGGGATACCCCTCAACTTGACAATTTCGGCCGTCAATCAGTAAGGTTGCTCCTTGCTCAACACCTAAAGTAATGATGCTTTCGATACGTGCTTTAGCTTGTAGCGATACTACCGGCCCTAGATCAGCATCACGTTGAGTACCAGGGCCAATTTTCATTAGCTTAGCTCGCTCAACAATTTCAGGTAACCATTGCTGTGCTTCTCCCACTAATATTGTTACTGGGTTTGCCATACAGCGCTGACCTGCGGCGCCAAAGGCTGAGCCAAGTAAGTCATTTATTGCCCTATCTTTATTGGCGTCAGGCATTATAATCATATGGTTTTTAGCACCCATCATCGCCTGAGCACGTTTATTATGCTTACTGGCATGATTATACACATGGGTTCCGACCCGCGTTGAGCCAATAAATGAAACCGCTTTAACCGCATCAGCTTCTATTAGTTGGTCTACAACTTCTGGGCCACCATGCACTACATTAAGCACGCCCGCAGGGATCCCTGCTTTAATAGCTAATTCCACCAAGAGTAATGTTGAAGACGGTGCTTGCTCTGAAGGCTTTAATACAAAGGTGTTTCCGCAGGCAATGGCTGCTGGAAACATAAATGCAGGCAACATTAACGGAAAGTTGAAGGCGGTGATACCAACCCCAACCCCTAAAGGCTTAATTAAAGTATAAGTATCAACACCAGCAGCAGCATTATTAGCCATATCGCCGAGTTGTAAACGGGTAACAGTACAGGCATTTTCAATCGCTTCAAGGGCACGTCCTACTTCACCTTCGGCATCAGGTAAGGTTTTACCATGTTCTAAGGTAACTAATTCGGCTAAGGCTTGGGTATGTTCTTGCACTAATTGCTGAAAAGTTAGCATGATGCGCATGCGCTTAGTTAATGATACTTTTGACCACGTTTTAAATGCTTGTTCAGCACTGTTAATCGCAGCGTTTACTTCGGTTGTTGTTGCCACCGGAACTCTAGCGACTACTTCTTGCGTTGCGGGGTTTAATACATCTAACCAAGTATCGGTTTGTGAATGAACTTTTTCACCATTAATGATTAATGGAATATTTTTAATCGTCATAATGCCTCATTGTAGTAGTACTCTACGTGGAAAATTATTTTTTGGGTGCTTGCTATTAACATAGGCGGAAACAAGGTTAAGAACAATAATCAAAAATGCAGTGTACCTTGCAATTTTGCAATATTAAGTGGGTGTTGCTACAATTCAGCTTATGAATTGGGATGATATTAAAGTATTCTTAGAAGTTGCTCGAAGCAAACGTTTATCGACAGCCAGTAAACGCCTGCATATTGACGCCTCCACGTTATCACGTAGATTACATAAGCTTGAAGAAAGTTTAGCAACCAAATTGTTTGAACGAACCATAGATGGCCATGTACTTACCTGTGATGGTGAGCAATTGTTGCAATACGCTAGAAGAATGGAGCAAGATGCTGCTCAGGCCTTTAACAGCATAAAAGAGCAAAAAGAGCTCAATAGTGGTCGGGTAAGAATAGGGGTAACCGAAGCTTTCGGCAGCTATTTTATCGCCCCTAATTTAACTGAACTTCAGCAAAAATTCCCTAATATTCAAATAGAGTTAGTCCATTTTTCGCGTGATGTAAAAATTAGCCGAAATGAGGCGGATATTGCTATTGCCGTTGAAAAACCCAAAAACACCTCCACTATTATTAGTAAACTTTGTAACTATCAGTTACAACTTTATGGTCATTCTCAGTATTTAAATACGTTATCATCTCCGGTAGCGTTTGATAAGTTAGCGGAGTATCAATGGGTTAGCTATGTTGATAATTTGTTGTTTACTGAACAATTATCTTACGTTAAAGATATCAATAATAATATTAAACCCAGCTTTCAAAGCACCAGTATTACCAGTCAATACAGTGCAATAAAAAGCGGTTTAGGCATTGGTATTTTACCTTGCTTTATGGCTGAACACGATGCTAGTTTGATTAGCTTATGCGCTAATAACGTTAAGTTAACCCGAAGTTTTTATTTAGTTACCCACCCTGAATCGAAACGGCTTTCTCAGGTAAATACGGTGTGGCAATATTTGAAACAATTAGCACAACAAAAATCACAAATATTGATGCCAGAATGTTAAGGTTAGGGGATCTCACTGTAAATTTTCGCGCATGAATTAATATTGAATAGGTGAATATGGACAATTTAAACGCAACATCACAAGCAGAGCAATCTTCTCAGGCTACACAAAAATCAGCACCATGGCCATTAATTGCCGTTATTATCTTGATCATTATCGGTATTGCCTTTGCTTGGCAGTTTACCGGAACCATTGAAGAGCCGGAAGTTATTGCTGCGCCAACCCCTATAATTGAACCGGTTGTAGAAGAAGTAACGCCAGTTATCGAACCCCTTGAGCCAGAGCCTGAACCAATTGTTGAAGAAATAATTGAGCCAGAGCCTGTTGTGGTCGAAAACCCATTACCCCTATTAGATGAAAGTGATGAGTGGTTGAAAATAAAATTGCCAGAATTAACGTGGCGAAAAGAGCTGCTAAAGCTGGTGATTGATGAAGATATGATCAGGCGTTTTGTGGTGTTCACCGACAACTTTGCCCAAGGTACACTAGCCTATGAGCATAGCCCATTCACACTACCAAAAAGTAAATTTTCGCCTAACAGTAACGTAGATAGCTCAGTGAACGATAAGTCTGCTATGAGTGCTAACACGTGGCAATGGAATGAAAGTTCTACTAAGCGTTTTAATTTATATGTTGATTTACTACGCTCAATGGACAGTGAAAATTTGGTACTTTGGTATCATGAAATGAAACCTCTTATCGATGAAGCATATGCAGAGTTAGGTTACGGTGATGAAGATTTTACCAATACCTTGCAAGATGCGATTACTCGAGTGTTAGACATGGAGTTACCCAGCAAAGAAAAAATGCAATTAACCCGGCCCAGTGTTATGTATCAATTCTCCGATCCCGTACTTGAATCGTTACCTGAAACCGATAAATTGTTATTACGTTTAGGGAAAGATAATTTATTGGTTATTAAATCGGTACTGTTAGAGCTTTATGAAAAGCTTGCTCAGCTAGAGAATGGTGTGCATTAGTTTATATGATAAAAGCGACCTTACCGATTATGCCTCAGTGCGTTCCTACAGCGAGAGGAAAAATCTCTCGTACTATTGGTTTAACGGTATTGAACCTTTTAGGCTGGAAAATATGCGGTGAACTTCCTGCAAAATCAAAATTTGTGGTTGCGCTTGCACCGCATACCTCTAATTGGGATTTTGTTATTGGTGTCGCTGCAATGCTCGCGATGAACCTTAAGGTACGGTTTATGGGGAAAAATACGATATTTATTTGGCCCTTTAAAACTTTACTTGAGAGCTGGGGCGGCATACCTGTTTTCCGCCACGAGAAACATGGTGTAGTAGAGCAAATGGTGGAACAGTTTGCGCACCACCAGCAACTTATTCTTGCGATAGCGCCAGAAGGCACCCGTAGTAAAACAGCACAATGGAAAAGTGGTTTTTTACACATAGCCTATCAAGCCAACGTCCCTGTGGTTCCGATCAGTTTAGATTTCTCCTTAAAAGAGTTCACCTTTCACCCGAGTGTTAACATTAGTGAAAACATTGAGCTTGAACTGACTGATTTTAAAGCACTCTTCAACGATGTTTGTGCGAAAAACCCGCAAGCAGTATAAAGTTAGCCGAAAAACCTAACTAGTACTTGCATATCGTTACGCCTTTAGCGATAATTCGCGCCGTTATTGGTCTTTGCCGCTTTTACTGTAATCAAACAGTTATTCTTAAGTGACTTTTACCTTTCTACTATGGTGACCCTTTTGGTCCCCTCGCAATGATACTCTGTGAACTCGGCCAGGTCCGGAAGGAAGCAACCGCAGCAGACGACTCATGTGCCGAGGTGTGGCTATTAGGGTTGCCACCCAATCTTATCAAATCAATAAGTGACATCTGCTATAGCTATTTTTCTATATTAGGTGCTACATCAAAGCTACAATAATTCTTTATTTCCACTGTCGTAATGGCGCTTATTACTATCGAATAATAGGTATTACTATCGAAATATTGCTAGCTAGAAATCATTAAAAATTTGCTGTCAAGGTGAAGATTTTAATATAATCACGCCATCAATAAGCATAAATTCTGAATGTTAAGCTTAATTTAAACACTAATCTAAGCTATATTTAAACTATGTCTGCTTAAGTTGAGCAGAGGTGTAATTGCGAGGGCTTCCTATGTCATTGAATATAAATCAAACATCAAATTTCGCTCCAACTAATAATGGTAACGGCACCATACTTGAAGTGGCTGTGAAAGCAAAAAGTATCGCTGAAGAAGAAGGTGAAATGGTGCTTCAGTTGATTGAAAGTGCAGGTACGCCTAATGCTAAACCTATTGGCAATATTGGACATAGCGTTAATATATCAGCCTAGCTCTATTCAACATTCGCTTAATGCAGGTCATCACTTGCGCTACAGGCACTGTAACTGAAAAGGAGTAATAATTAGGCGTTATTAAGGTTTTCTGTTGAATGATCTGAGTTGAAATAAATCGAAAGTTTTATTTAATGAGGGCTGTTAAAGTCGCTTAAGCCGCCATTAAATAAGACTCTCGTCTTAAATTTTTCGCTTTACGCTGGTACGAACCCTTACCTTTTTTGGCTTTTACTACCTGCATTTTATAAAGCTTTGACGTAACTAACGCTGCTAAAAAATTATCTTTAATTTTTCCTCTGCCTAGCTCTGCTCTATTCACATCAACTTTCGCTAATGGTTTTGTCTGCTTACTCATACTTTTTCCTTTATAATTGTTGATTCGCTACGATAAAATAATATAGCCACTGCTTTAACTGTTTGTTACACGTTTACATTGTACTTTAAATCATTAACTTCATCACTGATGTTTCTTGCACTCTTTAGTGCTGTCAAAATACCTGACAGCCAGAATGAAAGATTCGACACAATAATAAAATGCTATCATTGGTATCAAACAACATTTTGAGGAAGTCACAGTAATAATGCCGGGTTGTCTTGATAAGGCGATTGCGCTAAATATCATAAATAATGATATAATCTTCCGTTTATATTGTGGTTATAATAGGTGTTTTCTATGAAGCGAATCTTTACTGGTAACGGCGGTATTACATGGAGAGCGTAAATCTGGATATTCCGTTTGAACACCGATTCAGCTGTTGGTTTTGTGGTGAAGGCTCGCATCAAACGGTAGTGGCCACACTAGCCACACCACCCACACCACAACAACACTCCCTGGTAAACATGCCTATTTGTGATGAATGTAAATCATATCGCTGTCATCTTGAGGTAAAATCAATAGCAAGCCTTAAAATTCAGATCAAAAGTAAAATAGTTAAACGTAGTGCGAAAGCGCTGGCGGTTGGTGTAAATTGGACTGAAGAAGAGTTAAAAAATTCAGAACTAAATGGTAGTGCTTTTGATGGATTTATAAAAAGTGCTTGGCCGATGTACTTAATTGCCAAAGAGCGGTTGAATTATAGTGGTTGGCCGTTATCTATTGATGGTATTCCTGTTGATTATCTTGACCACTTCAACGTTGATGAATCGACTGAAGCACTATTACTCGAGCAAACGTTTGTGTTTGACGGCCTTATTTTCACTAGCTTTATCTGTATGCTCGACTACTTAAGTGATACTTTTTCATTAAACCGAACCTTTTTAAAGCAAGTGTTAACGATTTATGGTCATCACCGAGCCGTAGCAGCGGTTAAGTTCTGCCGGTTAATCCCTCAATACGCTAAGCTTGAACGTGAGCAAGCCCTTTATGATTTAATTGAATCTGTTAGAGAAAATCAGCGTTTAAAATAAATCACACTTAGCTTAGCTTAACTTTAGCCACGTCATATCGTCCCCAATAAAGCGTGTGCTTACCTAGTAGTAACGCTGTCGCGAGCGAGTTAATTTACCTCATCAACTAGGTGTTCAAATATCTAGCTTCTATACTGATGACAGTTAGCTAATTTTTTGGTGGCAGGTATAACGCTATGATACAGCACGAACATTTTCTTATAGAGGCGAGTGTCGCTACCGCTATATCTGGTGAATATGATCCGTTGCTAGTGATATTATCTTACTTAGTTGCCGTGTTAGCGGGATTTTGTGCGTTAAGCGTGATCAGGTTTACCCAATCGAGCGAATCAATACGTTTACCGTTACTTCTATCTGGCGGCACTGTGCTCGGCCTTGGTATTTGGTGTATGCATTTTACCGCGATGCTAGCTTTTTCGTTAC
>Ga0209395_1004090_pt1 | contig 17480 bp, 16 predicted proteins | sample GOMGulsemesocosm_3_FD_184635 | JGI IMG/M metagenome (GOLD analysis project Ga0209395, IMG submission 184635) | Methane-oxidizing microbial communities from mesocosms in the Gulf of Mexico - GOM9D Gulf of Mexico (SPAdes) (version 2) | ecosystem: Environmental > Aquatic > Marine > Cold seeps... | reverse complement strand
GGGTTTTACGCCTGTAATTTCCCGGAAGAGGCTGGCGGTGCTGGCCTATCGCATGTGGATTTTACATTGGTGGAACGCGAACTTGGCCGTGGCTCAATGGCGTTGACCCATTTCTTTGGCCGCCCACAAAACATTCTGATGGCTTGCAACGATGAGCAACGCGAACGTTACCTGCTGCCAGCGGTGCGCGGCGAACGGATGGATGCGCTTGCCATGACCGAACCTGACGCTGGATCCGACGTGCGCGGCATGAAATGCCAGGCGGTCCGTGATGGTGGCGACTGGGTGGTGAATGGGTCCAAGCACTTCATATCCGGCGCGGAACACGCAGATTTCTTTATCGTTTTCATCGCAACCGGTGTGGATGAAACCCCAAAAGGCCCGAAGAAACGTATCACAACCTTCCTTGTCGATCGTGGCACACCAGGTTTTGAAGTGCGCGAAGGCTATAATTCCGTCAGCCACAAGGGTTACAAAAACTACATCCTAAGCTTTGATGATTGCCGCCTGCCCGATGCCCAGGTTCTGGGTGAAGTTGACGGTGGCTTTGCGGTGATGAACGAATGGTTATACGCGACACGTATCACGGTTGCAGCCTTCTGTGTTGGTCGGGCGCGGCGTTGTTTTGACTATGCGCTGAACTATTCAGCCGAGCGTAAACAATTCGGCCAAGAGATCGGAAAGTTCCAAGGCATTGGCTTCCAGATCGCAGATATGATTACTGAAATTGACGCCGCTGATTGGTTAACGCTGGCCTCTGCCTGGCGCCTGGATCAGGGGCTGCCGGCAAACCGCGAGATTGCTTCTGCCAAACTTTATGCCTCTGAAATGTTGGCACGTGTCACCGATACAACCCTTCAAGTGTTCGGTGGAATGGGGCTGATGGATGACTTCCCGATTGAACGCTTCTGGCGCGACGCACGTGTTGAGCGCATCTGGGATGGCACCAGCGAAATTCAACGCCACATCATTTCCCGTGACCTTCTACGACCACTGGGGGCCTGATGGAGAACCGCCTGCATCGTCTGCTACGCCCAAGCTCCATTGCCGTGATCGGTGGTGGGGCCTGGTGCGCCAATGTCATCACCCAATGTCAAAAAATCGGTTTTGCCGGTGACATCTGGCCTGTGCACCCGAAACGAAATGAAGTTGGCGGATTGCCTGCTTTTGCGGGGTTAGACCACCTGCCCAATGCCCCCGACGCGGTGTTTGTCGGCGTGAACCGTGACACCACAATCGACGTCGTTCGCGAACTTTCCGCGATGGGTGCCGGGGGCGCTGTGTGCTTCGCTTCTGGGTTCCGCGAAGCCCAAGAAGAAATGGGTGACGGGAACGAAAAGCAAGCCGCCTTGCTTGCAGCCGCTGGTGACATGAAGATCCTTGGCCCGAATTGTTACGGTATGCTGAATTACCTAGATGGCGCTGCCCTTTGGCCAGATCAGCATGGGGGTATTGCCTGTGACAAAGGTGTGGCCCTGATCACGCAATCCTCAAACATCGCGATCAATCTGACCATGCAGGCACGTGGCCTGCCGCTGGCCTATGTGGTGACGGCGGGAAATCAAGCACAGACCTGCCTGTCAGAAATTGGCGCGGCTTTGCTGCAAGACGAACGCGTCACCGCCCTTGGCCTACATATCGAAGGCATCGATGATCTGCGCAGCTTTGAAGCCCTAGCCGCTGAGGCAAAGCGCCTCGGAAAACCGATTGTTGCCCTAAAAATCGGCAAATCAGATCACGCTCAGGCGGCAACAATTTCGCATACGGCCTCCCTTGCGGGCAGTGACGCCGGAGCGCGCGCGTTGCTGAAACGTTTGCATATAGGTCAGGTTAGCTCACTTTCCGCCCTGCTGGAGACCCTGAAACTATTGCACGTCGCCGGCCCTCTGACCTCAAATCGCATTGCATCCATGTCGTGTTCCGGGGGCGAGGCCAGCTTGATGGCGGACACGGCCCATGACACAGGTCTAACGTTTCCACCGCTAAATGATCGACAAAAAACGGACCTGCGCGCAGCGCTTGGGCCGAAGGTCGCACTTGCCAACCCGCTTGATTATCACACCTATATTTGGGCTGATCGTGACGCCATGGCACAAACCTTCACAGCCATGATGGACCCGACCCTCGCCTTGGGGATTATCGTGGTTGATTTTCCCCGGGCGGATCGGTGTTCCGCTGAAGAATGGGAAGATGTGATTGTCGCGGCAAGCCAAGCACAACAGGCCAGTGGTCGCCCAATTGCACTGCTGTCGTCGCTGTCTGAAAACATCCCGGAAGACATTTCTGCCCGGTTGATCTCAATGGGTGTGATCCCATTCGCGGGCATGTCTGAGGCCATCGAGGCACTTGATGTTGCGGCCTTTTTGGGTCAGCAGTACGAACCGTCAGAGCCTCTTTTCCTAGATGAAATCACCGATGGAATGTCCCGCACGTTAAGCGAAGCCGAGGGCAAATCCGCATTGGCACGCCACGGGTTGCGCACCCCAAAATCAGCCCGGGCGAGCAGCCCGAGTACCGCCGCAGAAATGGCGGAACAGACCGGCTTTCCAGTGGTTTTAAAGGGCGAAGGCATTGCCCATAAATCAGATGCGGGGGCCGTGGCATTGAACCTCATGTCAGGTGATGCTGTACGTGACGCGGCACATTCCATGCCCACAGAAAGCTTCTTGGTTGAGGAAATGATCACCGGCACCATCGCCGAAATCTTGGTTGGTGTCGTGCGCGATCCGGCCCATGGCATGGTGCTGACCTTGGCAGCGGGGGGCGTGTTAACAGAAATGTTGAAAGATAGCGCATCCCTATTGGTGCCTGCCCCGCGCCATGATGTTCTGGCGGCACTCAACAGTCTACGCATCGCAAAACTGCTAGACGGCTACCGTGGTGCCCCTGCGGCGAATAAGGATGCCATTATTGATGCAGTCATGGCGGTGCAAAGCTATGTTATCGCAGAAGCGCCAGAAGAAATTGAAATCAACCCGTTGATGTGTGGCCCAGATGTGGCCATCGCGGCGGATGCCCTGATCCGAACCGGAGGAAACGATGTCTGATACCCCGATTAAAACCAAGCGCAATGGCCATGTCTTTGAGGTCACGCTCGATCGACCCAAAGCCAACGCAATTGATCTGGCAACAAGCCGCATCATGGGCGAGGTCTTCACCGAATTCCGCGACGACCCTGAGCTGCGCGTGGCCCTATTGACTGGCGCAGGTGACAAATTCTTCTGCCCCGGTTGGGATCTGAAAGCCGCCGCCGATGGTGATGCCGTGGATGGTGATTATGGCGTTGGCGGTTTCGGCGGTCTGCAAGAATTGCGCGGGTTGAACAAACCTGTAATCGCGGCTGTGAATGGGATCTGCTGCGGTGGCGGGCTGGAATTGGCCCTGTCTGCGGATATTATCTTGGCCGCCGATCATGCCAGTTTTGCCCTGCCCGAAATCCGGTCGGGCACGGTGGCCGATGCAGCTTCCGTAAAACTGCCCAAACGCATCCCCTATCACATCGCGATGGAAATGCTGTTGACGGGTCGCTGGATTGACTCCGAAGAGGCAGCGCGCTGGGGCATGATTAACCAAATTCACGCGGGTGCCGATCTGATGGATAAGGCACGCGAAATGGCACAGCTTCTGGCCTCTGGCCCGCCCTTGGTTTACGCGGCGATCAAAGAGGTCGTGCGTGAATCTGAGGATATGAAATTCCAAGATGCCATGAACCGCATCACCAAAAGCCAGTTTGAAACCGTTGAAAAGCTGTACAGCTCAGACGATCAATTGGAAGGCGCCCGCGCCTTTGCTGAAAAACGCGATCCGGTCTGGACCGGGAAGTAAGCTTCCGTAAATCGCAAAGACCATGCCCCGGCCCCTGATTAGGAATTGGCCGGGGCTTTTTATTTGGGCAAGAAACTGGAATTCTGGTGTTCTTAACCAATTCCAGCCCGCGTGAACTGTATGCATAGTTTATGCATATGTTGAGTATACGGAAATCAACCCGGATCGTTCGTTACCCCATTGCGTTTCAGAACCTCAAATTCCTCAGCTTGAACACCCAGTTCCTCTAAGATCTCCCGGCTCTGAGCGCCAGCATTTGGGGCCGCTACCGCTACTTTTGGTGTCGCAGTCCCCGCAATAAAGCCAGCACCCGGAAGCCGCAACTCCTGCCCTACATTCTGCAGCGTGGCTCGACCAACAAGTTGTTGTTCCTGAAGCGTTTCCTCAATGGATCTCACCCGTGCGGCAGGTATATGGGCTGTATTTAAAATCGCTTCCCACTCTGCTGCGCCCTTGTCTTTTAGGCGCGTTTCAAGCCATATTCCATCCTCAACACAGCGTGTGCCGATGTCAGCGCGCGGTATCTTCGATATTGCCTCTGCGCGCTCCTCAGCCCCCAAAACGCGCATCAAATCAGCGGCTTGCGCATTGGTATAGGCCCCAATCATCAATGTTCCTTCTGCCGTTTCATAAGCCCCATAACAGGCCAGTGACGCATCCCGATTGCCGCTAGGTTTAGGGGCATGGCCCGTCGCCTGTGTCCCCACCACATTTGCCGCCATCAACATCAGCGCCGCGTCCAACATCGACACATCAATCACCGCGCCTCGCCCTGTGCGTTCACGCGCAAACAGAGCCGCCGAAATCGCCATGGAAGCTTGCAGGCCAGTGCCATAATCCACCACCGGCGGCCCAATACGAACAGGTCCGGTTTCTGGCGTGCCGTTGCTGGCCATCATGCCAGAAAAGGCTTGGATAACATTATCATAAGCAGGATCGTTGGCCTTGGGTCCAGTGCGCCCAAAACCCGACAACATGCAATAAATCAGCTTTGGGTTATGTGCTGCCAACTGTTCCGGCATCAATCCTAGGTCAGCCAGACAATGACTGGTGTAATTCTGCACAACGACATCTGATGAAGCCACGAGCTTCGCAAATAGAGCCTGACCGTCAGTAGATTTCAAATCCAAAAGCAGCGACTTTTTACCGCCAGCATGCGCCTGATAGCACAAGCCATACCCCTGCGCATTTGCGGCAAGATCAGCCCCCTCACCTCGGGTCATATCAGGTTTGTCCGGGGCTTCGATTTTGATGACTTCCGCACCCATCGCCCCCAATTGATGGGTGCAAAACGGCCCGGCATACACATGGGTCAGATCAAGAACTCGAATACCTTCTAGAAACCGCATCGCACATCCTCCCGGCGCTGTTTTCACAACTAGGTTGGGTCTGAAATGAGGGGGATTCTATTCTGTTTACGGCAGCTTTTGCGACATCCGCCGAAGGCCGTGCCCCCTGAAGGCAGCGGGGTAATCAAACGCAATGATAACCACTTGCGCAACATGGGGGGGCGGGAGCTGCCTGAAGGGGGCGCCCCCGCCGCATTTACTTCAAAGTGCGGCTTTGCGCATCTCATCAAGATAAATCTCGCGCAAACGCACAGCCACTGAACCTGGCGTACCATCGCCCAGCGCAACGCCGTCAATCTCAACTACAGGCATGACAAAAGCCGACGCAGAGGTCGTAAAGGCCTCGTCTGCTTCCTTCGCCTCATCAATGGTAAACAGACGCTCTTCCACTTCCATCTGCGCCTCAAGTGCGAAGCGCAAAACAGCGGCGCGGGTGATGCCGTGCAGAATGTCATTGGACAGTTGACGGGTGATGATTTTACCACCCTTCACGATATAGGCGTTGTTGCTGGTGCCTTCGGTCACATGACCATCTTCAATCAACCAAGCATCATCACAGCCAGCCTTTTTCGCCGCCATTTTCGCCATGGATGGGTACAGAAGTTGCACGGTTTTAATATCGCGACGGCCCCAGCGAATATCCTCAACAGAGATAATCTTCGCGCCTTTTTTGGCGGCAGGATTATCAACCAAGCTCTTGGATTGCGTAAACAGAACCAGAGTTGGCTTCACACCAACGGGATAGGCAAAATCACGATCCGCAGCACCACGGGTCACCTGCAAATAGATCAGGCCCTCTGTCACGTCATTACGTGTGACCAACTCACGGTGGATTTCCAAAAGCTCATCCGGGGTGCAAGGTGCATCCATCTCAAGCTCATTCAACGAACGCCACAAACGCTTTGCATGGCCGTCAAAATCGATCAGCTTGCCATCGATGACAGATGTCACTTCATAGACACCATCCGCGAATAGAAACCCGCGATCAAAGATTGAAACATTGGCGTCTTCTTCCGGCAGATACTGCCCGTTAACATAGACTGTGCGGCTCATGTGATTATCCCCAAAGTGCGGCAGAAGGTGCGTGTACCCCGGCCTCGTCAAAATGCATTGCGTTGTCACGGTCTTCGGCCAGAAGCAAAGGCCCGTCAAGATCCGTTACCATCGCACCCTGTGCAACAATCTGCGCGGGCGCCATCGCAAGGGATGATCCAACCATACAGCCAACCATCACCTTATACCCGTCCGCGAGAGCCGCTTCGCGCAACGCCAAGGCCTCTGTCAGACCACCCGTTTTGTCGAGCTTGATGTTCACCACATCATATTTGCCCTTCAAACCCGGCAGGCTTGTGCGATCATGACAGCTTTCATCAGCACAAACTGGCAAGGGTCGCGCGATTTCACCCAGCATGTCATCGGCACCGGCAGGCATCGGTTGTTCAACCAACTGCACACCAAGGCGCACCAAATGCGGCGCAAGTTCGGAATAGATCTCAGCAGACCAACCCTCATTCGCGTCAACGATGATATTGGATTTTGGCGCACCAGCACGTACGGCCTCAAGCCGCTTCATGTCATCTTCCGTGCCAAGTTTGATCTTAAGCAATGGGCGATGCGCATGTTTTGCAGCGGATAGGCGCATTTGCTCAGGCTCTGCCAAAGACAGCGTATAGGCGGTGATTTCCGGCGTCGGCGTCGGCAGTCCTGCCAACTCCCAAGCACGCTTACCGGCGCGCTTGCATTCCAGATCCCACAGCGCACAGTCCACGGCATTGCGTGCAGCCCCAGCAGGCAACAGATCATAGAGATCTTGGCGGCTGAAGCTTTCTGGCAACCCGTTGATTTCAGCGGTCACACTATCAAGCGTTTCGCCGTACCGGGCATAGGGAACACATTCGCCCCAGCCTTTATGCGTGCCGTCATCAAGGTGACAGGTTAGAACCCGCGCTTCCGTGCGCGAGCCCCGTGAGATTGTGAACACTTCCGCAAGTTGGAAGGTATCGGCTGTAACAAATCTTTTCATAAGACTGTCTTACAACGCATTCAGCGCATCGACCAGACGTGCTGCGCCCTGACGGAAAGGATCAACCGCAGGCAGGCCCATTTTTGTTTCAACTTCAGCAAGATAAGCAATCGCATCTTCTTCAGAAAGATGCTGTGTGTTGACAGAAATGCCAGCGATCTCACAGTCAGGGTTGGACATTTTCGCCATGGGCAGCGCGATTTCACGCAGCGCTTCCAAGGTTGGCACATCACGGCCCGGCAAACCACGCATATGATCGCGTGTTGGTTCATGGCACAAGATCAACGCATCGGGCTGACCACCGTGGATCAACGCCATGGTCACACCGGAATAAGAAATGTGGAACAGGGAACCTTGGCCCTCAATGTGATCCCAATGATCCGCATCATTGTCTGGCGTCACATATTCAACGGAACCGGCCATGAAATCAGCAACCACAGCATCCAAAGGCACACCGTTACCAGTGATTAAAATGCCTGTCTGACCAGTCGCACGGAAGGATGAATTCATCCCACGGGACTTCATTTCCTTATCCATGGCAAGGCCGGTATACATTTTACCAACAGAACAATCAGTACCAACAGCGAGGCAACGCTTACCTGTACGTGTCACGCCATTTGCGATTGGGTAATCAACTTCTGGCACGCGCACATCATGCAATTCTTGACCACAGGCTTTGGCAACAGCGACCAGATCTTCTTCTTCAGTCAGCAGATTGTGCAGGCCAGAAGCCAGATCGAAACCATCTTCAAGCGCTTGAACGAGGATTTTCTTCCACGCTTTGGAAATAATACCGCCACGGTTGGCAACACCAATCACCAAGGTTTTAGCGCCAGCCGCTTTGGCTTCCTCTAAGGTCATGTCCGTCAGGCCAACGTCAGCGCCGCAGCCTTCAAGGCGCAGTTGACCGACGGCGTTATCAGGGCGCCAATCTTTGATGCCTTGGGCAACTTTTGCAGCAAGCTGGTCCGGCGCATCGCCGAGGAAAAGCAAATAAGGTGTTTTGATCATGAGAGCCCCCAGAAGTCAGATCAGACCGGAAGCCCCGGCCGTAGCCTGTGCAGTATTATCGCATGGCAGAAAAATTTCTTCGCTAGATGCGCCGGTTTTTTGTCCAGTTGCGCAAAAAATGTCTAAAATAGCACCGAGGCCCGGAAGATTATTCGACAAGATACTCACCCAGCCGTAGATTCGTCTCTGAAACAGCCAGCAAACCGCTGATTCATCACTAGGTGGAAACGGCAGTAGGTTACTCGGTGTTCCGATCCGAGGTATCTTCATTCTCGGCCGCTTCCACCCAAGCCTCGGCCTGCATCACACCGCCATAGGCCGCGCCAATCACGCCCATTCCTTGCATCTCGCCAGTGTCTTCGGGCGCATCTTCACGGATACGGCGGCTGATCCCCCAGATCGCCACAAATCCACAGATCACAGCCAACACAACGGGTAATCCACCGCCATCAAACCAGGAAATCGCATTCGGCCCCAGAAGTGTCCCGGTCAAAAGGCCAATATTCAGCAGGAATACCATGGTGCCACTAGCTGGTACGATTTGTGATGGCTTCAACTGATCATTCGCGTGGGCCACCAAGATGCCATAGACAGGCAACGTCGCCACCGCGATCAACGAGAAACCGCCAATTACGCCAAAATCACTGCGATCAACCCACAGCCAAAATGCTCCAAGCACCCCTGTTAACGCGAGGCCAATCACCACAAGACGGCGATCCATACGATCGGCTAACCAGCCCATCGGATATTGCACAATTGACGCAGCGATCAGGGCGATCACCAAGGTACCACTGGCGCGCGCAGGACTGAAGCCAAGACCCAGAACATAAAGCGGCAAGGCAATGTACCAAGCAGCGACTGCGACACTCATCATGACGACCCCCACGACCGTCATCGGTGATACCTTCCAGAGCCGTTTAACGGGCATCAGATCAGGTGCCTCATAATCAGGTGCCTTATTATTGGACAAAAGCAGCGGCACAATCGACAGGGAAATCAGGATAGACACTAGCGCAAATAATAGGTTGCCCGATGGGTCCGGCAGCCCCACCATCGCCGTGCCCAACGCGGGGCCTGCAAGCTGGATAACCAAATAGACCGACAAAACCTGCGCACGGATCTTGTTCTCCGACTTGGCGTTCAGCCAGCTTTCGGTGATCACGTAAAGCCCAGGATAGCAAAACCCACCCAAAAACCGCATTGCAGACCAGCTGTAAGGATCACCGGTCAAAAGGTGAATAATCGCTGCAATAGACACCAATGAGGCCAGCGCAGAAAATGCCCGGATATGCCCAACCTTCTCAATCAGGCGCGGCGCGATGGTGGTGCCGATTAAGGCGCCCAGCGGATATGCACCCTGCATCAGAGAGATCGTAAGCTCACTGAACCCAAGGCCCGCACCCCGGATCGTCAGCAATGTCGCGAGCAACCCATTCGCCACCATAAGCATCATCATCGCCGCAAAGAGGGCCCAGTTTTCAGTTAATGCACGTTTCACGAGGGCTCCTATTTTTCGATCTGAAGTGAAGGCTTTACTTAGCTTTAGCTGCGGTAAAACTTCCTTCGCCTCTGTTTCCGACACAGGTGATGGCGCAATCGGATCGAAAAATGCTGCAACTGCACAATTCACTTGATGCTGCGCGCGCAATATTCTACCGATTGACCAGCCAATTACGAAACTTCCTTACCAGGAGATCCTTTCATGTCCTTCCGTCTGCAACCTGCTGCCCCTGCCCGTCCGAACCGCTGCCAATTGTTTGGTCCAGGCTCCAACACCAAATTATTCCCGAAAATGGCAGCAAGCGCGGCGGATGTGATTAACCTCGATCTAGAGGATAGCGTTGCACCAACAGACAAGGACGTTGCGCGCGCCAATGTGATTGAGGCGATCAACACCGTGGATTGGGGCAAGAAAACCTTGTCAGTGCGGATCAATGGCCTTGATACGCCGTGGTGGTATCGTGACGTTGTGGATCTGCTGGAACAAGCCGGTGATCGCCTTGATCAGATCATGATCCCTAAAGTTGGCTGTGCTGCTGATGTTTACGCTGTCGACGCGCTTGTGACCTCTATCGAGGCTGCAAAGGGACGTTCAAAACGCATCAGCTTTGAAGTGATTATCGAATCCGCGGCGGGTATTGCCCATGTGGAAGAAATTGCAGCCAGTTCCCCCCGTATGGAAGCCATGAGTTTGGGTGCTGCGGATTTCGCAGCCTCCATGGGCATGCAAACCACCGGTATCGGCGGCACCCAAGAAAACTATTATATGCTGCGCGATGGCGTACAGCACTGGTCCGACCCTTGGCACTGGGCGCAGGCCGCTATCGTTGCAGCCTGCCGCACCCATGGTGTTCTACCGGTGGATGGTCCCTTTGGTGATTTCTCAGACGATGATGGGTTTATCGCCCAAGCAAAGCGGTCAGCGACATTGGGTATGGTCGGGAAATGGGCAATCCATCCAAAACAAATTGCACTGGCAAACAACGTATTCACACCATCAGCAGAAGCCGTAACCGAGGCCCGCGAAATCTTGGCCGCAATGGAAACAGCTAAAGCCAGCGGCGAAGGGGCAACCGTCTACAAAGGCCGCTTGGTCGATATTGCCTCCATCAAGCAAGCCGAGGTGATTGTCGCACAATCCGAATTGATCGCAAATAACTGATCACAACAATACGCCCGGTTTCTTTTAAAGAAACCGGGACGGAATTTAAAAAAACTCCGGGATCACAGTGGCGCCTCCATACCTTTAGGCATCGTTGATCGGTCATCATAATAGATCCCTAAAATCCACGGTATTCCGGCCCAAAAACCGCACGATATGACATGGTTTTTAATAGATCAGATATCATCGAAATCCTCCTCCCAGCACCCCAACAGTCATCAAAAAGCGAGGTCATCGTGAAGAGCATTTGGTTTTGACATTCCCGCTAAGTAGAAAATCCTAGAAAAACGCCCCTGCCGAGCACCATCTCGCCCAGCCGAGTTGCAAAATCCACCGCAGAGCGTCATATAGAAATTTGAAACCGCGCATTTGCGCCAGATTCTTACAGACTGTTTATACAGGAACATCCATGGCCAACTATCTTGAATTCGAAAAACCTCTAGCAGAAATCGAAGCCAAAGCAGAAGAGTTGCGCGCAATGGCCCGCGCCAGCGAAGAGAAAATGGATGTCGAAACCGAAGCTTCCGCTTTGGACAAAAAAGCATCCGAAATGTTGAAAACACTGTATGGCACGCTGACCCCATGGCGCAAATGTCAGGTCGCCCGTCACCCCGATCGCCCGCATTGCATTGACTACATCGACGCGCTGTTCACCGAATTCACCCTACTTGCAGGGGATCGCAACTTTGCTGATGACCATGCTGTTGTTGGTGGGCTTGCACGTTTTGATGGTCAACCTGTGATGATCATTGGCCATGAAAAAGGTAATGACACCAAATCACGTATTGAACGTAACTTTGGTATGGCGCGGCCTGAAGGCTATCGCAAAGCCATCCGCCTGATGGAAATGGCCGAAAAATTTGGCATCCCGGTGATCGCGCTGGTCGATACGCAAGGCGCCTATCCCGGCAAAGGTGCGGAAGAACGCGGCCAATCAGAAGCCATTGCGCGCTCCACTGAGAAATGCTTGCAGATCAAAGTGCCACTCATCTCTGTGATTATCGGTGAAGGTGGATCTGGCGGCGCGGTTGCCTTTGCGACCGGCGACAAAATCCTGATGCTGGAACACTCTGTTTATTCCGTGATCTCGCCCGAAGGCTGCGCATCAATCCTGTGGAAAGACGCAGGCAAAATGCGTGATGCAGCCGAAGCTTTGCGCTTGACTGCGCAAGATCTTGAGAAGTTGGGCGTTGCGGATGTCGTGATCCCTGAACCGCTTGGCGGCGCACAACGTGATCGTTCAGGAACTATGGAATCGGTAGGTCGTGCGATTGCTGCTGAACTCAAGGCGCTTGGTAAAAAGAAACCCGCCGCCTTGGTCAAAGATCGCCGCAAAAAATATCTTGATCTCGGTGATAAAGGCCTCGCGGTCTAAGCCGCTCATTCAGCGATACCTGCACCCGGCCCTGTGTCGGGTGTTTTGTTTAAGCACCAGCGTTTTCGAAAAACTCCGTTTGGCACGTTTCAACCATAAGTCTTCGCTTGCTCACGGCCCGGTATATCCAAATGAGGCACTGCACCATATTGGCTTAGATGTAACTCGCCATTCTGCCAGATAAAACGATGTACTGAAGTATTCATCACCTTCAGAAAAACCTTTGTTTTCATCATCATATCAAGCCCTAAAGCCTGCGCGGTCAATGTCGCAATTACCCCGGTGGAACTGACCAGAACCGGCCGCGCGCTGGCTTGCGCCGCATCTTCAACTGCCCCCAACACACGACGACGAAATTCATCATATGTTTCGAGGTGTTCACACATATCTCCGGCTTGCCAAGCATTCAAGATTTGCGGAACATGCGCAACAAAACTGGCCAGATCATCGGGGATCCCTACCCCATTGCGGACCTTCAAACTTTCCGCCAAGCCAAAATAATTCAGCTCGTTCAAACGCGGATCAACTTCCATGTCTAGGCCGTGTAAATCAAGACCTTTCGCCGTCTCTTGTTGCCGTCGCATTCCGCCTACAATCAACCGATCAAATGGTTCTTGATCGCGCAAGGTCTCGCCCAACCAGCGGGCCTGTTGATGGCCCAGATCGGATAGACGGTCATAAGTTTTCTCATCCCGCGCACCGGTATTCGCTTGGCCGTGACGGATTATAGTAACCTCTACCACATTGATTTCCTTGCCCGTTCTGGCCATTCGGCGTCATAACTTCCGCCATCAAAGGTGCCCTCAGTGATCTCCTTCAGCATATCGCCGACGGTGGCTAGGCCATCTGATTGATCACCTGAGGTCCAGAGGCCTGCTCGCATTACAGCGCGGGCACATTGGGGGTAAACTTCTGAAATGTTGATAACAATCACGGTTTTCGGATTACGGGTTTTCTGTTCAAAGCGCGCACAAATATCTTTATCCGCCGTTAATTTTGCGACTCCATTCACCCGCATGACTGTGGTGGAACCTGCCACCATAAACATCAGAGAGATCCGGCCATCCTCAACAATATTACGAAGAGTATCAAGGCGTTGGTTTCCGCGCCAATCTGGCAAAAGCAGGGTCTTCTCGTCCAAGATCTGCACCACAGGATCAACATCACCACGGGGAGATCCGTCGGTGCCCAAAGGCCCTACGGTACTAAGAACACAGAACCGGCTGCGCTCTATCCATGTCCGATAGGCCGGCGTCAAGAAAGGTGTCACCTTGGTCAGAGAGGCCTCGCCCGGCGTGCCGTAAACTGCGTCAAGCGCAGGAATATCTTCAATAAAATTCATGCACCCTCCCCAAATCCAACTTCGCGCATCAGGCGGTCAGAATGAGTTTCCACTGCCGTTTCCATGGCTTCCATGAATTCTTTTTGTGATTTTCCGGGTTCAATTGGGTCGAGGAATTCCAAAACGGCGGTGCCAGGATAGCGCATAAGACCGTGACGTTTCCAAAAGACGCCAACATTGGTTGCAGCAGGCACAACGGCCTGCCCCGTTTGTTCATAAAGAACATAAGCGCCAACTTTGTAAGGCTTCTTCGCCCCAGCAGCGACACGTGTGCCCTGCGGGAAAATAATCAATTGCCCCGCTTCCTGCTGCCCCGTTTTCACATCAGAAATCATCTTCTTGATCGCCGCGCCACGTTTGCCGCGTTTCACCGGGATCGAATTTGTGAAACGCGCATATAGTGAAATCACAGGCACGAAACGCAGTTCGGCCTTCATAATGAATTTGATCCGCGGCAAAGCAGCCGACAATAGAAGAATATCTAAGAAGCTTTGATGCTTGGAAGCAACGATCACGGCACCGTCAGGAATCTCGCCCCGAATTTCGGTCTTAAGACCAACCATCCAAGACGCTGTCCAGCGCACCCAGTTGCAATAAAACCGAATAACGCCGAACGCTAAACTGGGTTTTAGATAAACAAATGGAGCCATGCCGAACCCAACGATAGGCAACATAATATACATCTGAATGATAAAGAATAGTGAACGTATCCACTGGATTGCATGCCACATTATGTCAGCTCCTTCAGAGACCGAAGTGCCGCTGTGCGTGTCGCCCAGAAGGCCACCCCACCAGCAAGCAAGGGAATAATCAACGGCCAGAGCCATTGTAGCCCGACAAAGCCTAGCCCTGTCAGAAAGTTATTTTGTGCCACTTCGCCTGGATCCGGCATCAGTAGAATAGCAAGGCACCCCGCAAATGTGCCCATAGCACCACCTGCCAAGGCACGCAGCGTAAACCGGCGCACAAATGCCCTTGCGATATAGCTATCTTCCGCCCCGACCAGACGCAACACAGCGATAACCTGACGGTTGGCAGAGAGGGATGATCCCGCGGCAAGCGTCACGATCACCGCCGTGGTTGTTGCGATCAAAATTAAGACAAGTAAGCCAAGGTTGCGCAAGCGGTTCGCGGCCGCCACAAGCGGTGCCCGCCAGCGGCTGTGATCATCAAGAACTGCACCTGGCGCTTCCCCCGCAAGGCGCAGACGCAGCCCGTCAGTATCATAGCCAGGGGTGTTTTCGATGATTTCAATCAACCGTGGCACAGGCAGGTTTTCAAGTGATAGCTCTGATCCGAACCAAGGTGCGAGCAACGCGTTTTGTTCGTCATCCGTCAGGGCACGCGCCGCAGTAATTCCAGGCGTTGTACGCAGAACAGTCAAGGCCGCCTCTGTCTGGGCCGCAATCTGCCCCACGGGTGCCGCAATACGCACGGTTGCTGTTCGGGCGAGTTCATCCGCCCAGCGATCCGCCACCCGCCCCGTGGCAAGCGATAAAGCCAATGCAAACACCGCAAGAAACGCCATGGCACCAGACGCGAACAATGTCAGCCAAGCTGTGTGACCTGTTGCAGGCACGACACCCGCGGCGCTGCCCTCAGACGTTTTGAACGTGGCAAGCAGAGAGGTCATTCCCGGAATCTTAGACATCACAGATCCGCCCCTGCCAATTGCAGCCGTCGGTTTGCAATGCGCAATACACGCGTGTTCACTTGGGTTTTCGCCATACGGATAAGAGCCAAATCATGGGTGGCGATCAGAATCGTTTTCCCCATTTTATTGAGCTCCACCAGCAATTGCAGCAAACGTTGCGACATTTCTGCATCGACATTTCCCGTCGGTTCATCCGCAAGAACAACATCCGGCGACATAATCACAGCACGCGCAAGGGCCGCACGCTGACGTTCGCCCCCCGACAATTCCTGAGGCCGCGCATTTTCTTGATGTTCCAACCCAACCCAGCGCAAAAGTTCGCGCAGGTTTTCAGTTTCCGCGGCAGGATCTTTGCCAGAAACTGTCAGCGGCAGGGCAATATTTTGCATCAAAGGCAGATGATCCAAGAACCGGCAGTCCTGGTGGACCACACCAATACGCCGACGCGCCCTAGCGACATCATCACGCGACATGCCCCGTACATCCTTGCCAAACATCCGCACCTGACCTGCGGATGCAGTCAATTCCATGTAGCACAGCTTCATAAGCGTTGATTTTCCCGCCCCGGACGGCCCAGTAAGGAAATGGAATGAACCTGGCGCAAGCTTCAGAGAGACCTCTGACAGCAATTCACCCCCGCCATAGTTGTAGGCAGCGTTTTGCAGCTCAATCACACGTGTTCTCCGGATTCGGTCATTTTTTGCAGCTGTTTCCTTGGCAATTTGGTGACAGTTTTGCCTCACGACGCAAAATGTTTCAATCAATTCGATATACAATAGCTTTAAAAACTGTGGATTTCTTGCTAATAAGACTAAAATCAACTTGATACTATTTGGTGTCAGTTGAATATAAGAAATTGAAATAATAATCAGGGGCAGGAACACATGAGACTTATATGTCCGAAGTGTGACGCAAATTACGAAGTCGACGCAAAGGTTATTCCTGACGGTGGTCGTGATGTGCAATGTTCCGCCTGTAGCGAAACTTGGTTTCAACCCAAAGAAGAGGGTGCCGCAAACGTTATTCAAGCACCCGAAGTGGACGTTATTCCAACTCCAGAACCTATTGCGGAAGAACCAGTGACTCCTGCCGTTGCTGAACAACCTGTGGAACCGACGCCCCCTGAAATAGTGCCGGACACGCCCGCTCAGCGACAAAAACTTGATAAAGCTGTTATTGATATCCTGCGTGGAGAGGCCACCCACGAAGAACAGGCCCGCGCAGTTGAAACCAGCCCTCAAGATGATGATGACGATCTGATTAGCCTGATCAAAGAAAACACCACCCTTGGGTCTGCCGAGACGTTGGAAACCGATGCGAATACAGGTCCCCGCGAGGCCGGGAATGGAACCGCAGATAACAATCATCGCGCAGATCTACTGCCCGACATTGACCTGATCAATTCTACTCTGCATGCCGCGCCTGAAGACGGCGGCGTTATGGACGAGACCGTAATCGCACCACGAAAAAGCGGTTTTCGTACGGGTTTCCTATTGATGATTTTGCTGATGGTTGTCGCCACAGTGGTCTATACCTCCGCCGCGGATATTATTGAATTCTGGCCCGCTGGTGAACCTTATCTGACCGCATATGTCACTTGGGTTGATGAGCTGCGGATCTGGGTCGATGCCCTGATGAGCAAAGCCGCCGACAGTCTCAGTGGTATCGCCAACACCGCATCTTCTTGATCATTCAAGCGCCGCGGCCCTAAGTGTCCGGCGTCTTTTCAGAACCGGTCGAGCAACCGTTCCAAATACTCACGTTCCTCAGCAGGGCGCGACTGATCTGAGGAACGGCTTCGTAATTCATCCAACAGATCGCGGGCGCGACGGTACATATCTTCACCCTGAAGCAAGTTTTCGCCCGTGCCAGCCGCCCCGGAATTCGGATTGGTGTTACGTCCCAACGGGTCTTGCCGTGACATCCGAGAATTGCCCTGCGTGTCGCTTTCGTCGCCCTGCTGCCCCTGGTTCTGTGCGATGGCCTCGCCGAGCTGACGCATCCCTTCACGCATTTGTTCCATCGCATCGGCCTGATCTTCAAGCGCACCAGCCAGATCACCTTCGCGCAGCTTTTCTTCCGCACGATCCATCGCATTCCCCGCCTGATCAAGCGCCTGCCGCGCGGCATCACCTTCCTCAGATCCAGCCCCTGGCAGGTTGCCGCGCTGACGATCCAATTCTTCGCGCAAGGCCTGTTGACGGTCCGCAAGGCTTTCCTGTTGACCACCACCCTGCCC
>Ga0209395_1004089_pt1 | contig 17481 bp, 18 predicted proteins | sample GOMGulsemesocosm_3_FD_184635 | JGI IMG/M metagenome (GOLD analysis project Ga0209395, IMG submission 184635) | Methane-oxidizing microbial communities from mesocosms in the Gulf of Mexico - GOM9D Gulf of Mexico (SPAdes) (version 2) | ecosystem: Environmental > Aquatic > Marine > Cold seeps... | reverse complement strand
TGCCGCTTTTGTTATTGCTATTAATGTAAGTATCCAAGCCATTGCAATTGTATTATTAACACGACGCACACAGCATCATTTTGCGGATAAAAAAAACGCTATTTCTAATATTGCCATTGGAAAAATCCTGGTGTTTTCTTTTCTATTTATTACGCTTATCCACTTTATCCATACCGTTGTATGGGCGTTTTGTTATTATTGGAATCCTTTTACGCAAGAAGATTTTTCTTCATTCTCCGAAGCCTTGTACTTTTCCTTTGTAACGTTTACCACCTTGGGCTATGGAGATATTACCTTATCCAGTAATTGGCGTTTACTTTCAGGTATAGAAGCCATCAATGGAATCATGTTGATTGGATGGAGTACTGCCATGATGTATTCCTTAATTCAGCAAATCAACAAGGCGTTGAAGCCAAAGAAAAAGAAATCTGTAAAGGCATAAATGAATTGAACAGCTGTAATCACATACAAGTTAGTTACTTATAATATTTTTACTATCTTTGGGTAAAACGAACTCTCATGCCTATTTTTATGGATCGTCATGATGTTTCTGAAGAAGTTACTGCGGAAATTGTTGCGGCATTACATCAAGCTGATTTGAAAATTCAGGACAAATATAATTGTCGTGGGCTTACGTATTGGTTTGACGAAACCCGAAAAACGGCCTTTTGTCTTGTCGAAGCGCCGAACGAACAAGCCATAAAAAACATGCATAAAGACGCGCATGGAGAAGTACCTCACCAAATTATAGAAGTTGATAAACATATTGTCGCTTCATTTTTAGGTAGAATAGAAGATCCTCAAAAAGCAAGTAATACCACGTTAAATATTATAAATGACCCCGCTTTTAGAACAATTCTGTATATTGAAATATGTCCTTCTACTTGGTATGGAACTATAAAACAGGATTTTTTGAGTATTGTTTTAGAAGTAGGCTCAATACTTATTAGTTTCGAAGGTCGATTGGTCAGCAAGAATAACCGTTATGTATTGGCTTCATTTAAAAGTGTCAGTAATGCCGTACATGGTGCTTTAGAAATTAAATCCCGCTTCCAAGCTTATCTTGTTGACAATAATTTAGTAGAATTAAAGCTTAACATAGGAATGTATTCAGGAGTGCCTGTAAGCCACAGCAAAGGTTTTTTTAAGGAGACCATCACTATGGCCAAGCGTTTTTCTTTAATTTCCGAGGATAAACTTACCGTTTCTTCTGAAGTAAAGAATTTATACGAATCTGAGCTTTTGGAAAGAACGGGGCTTTCTAGTGAAATAAGGGTTGTTACACCAAATCAAGAAGACTTTGTACGCCGTTATTTTGAGTATTTGGAATCACAATGGGAAAATCCGGCACTAAATTTAAGTGGTTTTTGTTTAAATTTAGGTCTTAGTAAATCACAATTGTATCGAAACATCATTGCCATTACTGGTAAATCCCCAAATATATTTTTAAAAGAATATCGCTTATTTAAAGCTTTATCACTTTTGGAGCAAAATAACTTAACGGTGGCTGATATTGCCTATAAGACAGGCTTTAATAGTGCCGCTTATTTTTCTAAATGCTTTTTTAATTTATTCGGAATAGTACCCTCTGTTTTTCAAAAACAGGAAAGTCTGCAAAACTAATATATAACTAAATCCTCTCTTTGTCCTGAGCACGACCGATTTGTCGCTGTATTTGGATCAATAATACTATTGCGCATAACATAATACAAAGAACTTTGTAACGGTAACTATTACTGGTGCTTAGCGTGAACTATAATGTCCCTTATTTTTTAATAACCTAAAAACATTGAAGTATGAGAACTATCAAGAACTTGAGTAAACAGGAGGTTGAACAATTTGAGAGTAGCATTCGTGGTACTATTATTTTACAAGATCACCCACAGTATGATCAGAGTCGGAGAATTTACAATGCCATGATTCAAAAATATCCTGGTATGATTGTAAAATGCACCGATGTGGCTGATGTCCAACAAGCGGTACTGTTTGGAAAAAACAATAATTTAATCATTGCTGTGCGTGGAGGCGGTCATAATGGAGGAGGCTTTGGAATTTGTGATGGAGGAATGGTGATTGATTTGTCTGGATTGAAATATGTGAGAGTCAACACGAAGGAGAAAACAGTTCGCGTGGGTGGTGGAAATATTTGGGCAGAAGTAGATCATGCAACACATCCATATGGCTTAGCCGTTCCGGCGGGTATCGTTTCAACGACGGGTGTAGGTGGATTAACTTTAGGTGGAGGTATAGGTCATCTAACTAGGAATTTTGGTTTGACTATAGATAATTTACTCGAAGCTGACATGGTTTTAGCCGATGGTAGCTTAGTAACTGTTAACAAGGATGATTATCCCGATTTGTTCTGGGCTATTAGAGGCGGTGGTGGAAATTTTGGGATTGTTACTTCTTTTAAATTTAAAGCGCATCACTTATCGAATGTTTTTGGCGGACCAACATTATGGCCCATTGAAAAAACAGAGGAAATAATGGCTTGGTATCACGATTTTATGTTGGATGCCCCTGATGAACTGAATGGTTTCTTTGTTACCATGATTGTTCCTGGGCCACCATTTCCAGAACATTTACATATGAAAAAGTTTTGTGGCGTGGTTTGGTGTTATTCAGGAGACCTTGAAAAAGCTACTGAAATATTCGAACCTATTTTGGCTAAAAATCCGTTTTTTGAACATGTGTTCCAAATGCCATATCCAGCCATTCAAGGAATGTTTGACGGTTTATTACCTCCTGGTTTACAATGGTATTGGCGTGCAGATTTCTTTAATGAATTAACTCCTGAAATGGGAAAGGAACACTTAAAATTCGGTTCTAATATACCTACCGCACTATCACAAATGCATTTATATCCACTAAGCGGAGCAGCTTCAAGAGTTGGTGATACAGAAACGCCATGGGCATATAGGGATGCCAGTTATGCAGGTGTAATTGTAGGGGTAGACCCTGATCCAAAAAATGCAGGAAAAATTACGGATTGGTGTAAAGCATATTGGGAAGCCTTGCATAGCCATTCTTCGGGAGGAGCCTATTCTAACTTTATGATGGATGAAGGGCAAGAACGTGTGAAGGCAAGCTTCAAGCATAATTATGAAAGATTGGCGCAGATTAAATCCAAGTACGATCCCCAGAACATTTTCCGTTTGAATCAGAATATTTTACCAGTAAAAACTACTGTATAATACTAACTAACTTTAAAAATACGCAATTATGAAACATTTAAAACTTTACATGAACAGAGGAATTCAATTAATGATCACCTTATTATTTATAGTAAGCTTCCAAAGCTATGCTCAAAACAGTGACAATAGCAACACTTACGGAAAATCAATCATAGTGAATAGCGATGACCCTAGTCTAGAATGGGGAGCATGTCCATCATTTATGCCAGATGGATGTTCTATTGCTGTTTTACATGGCGATCCAGCAAAAAGGAATCTTGATATTTTATTCAAAGTTCCTGCTAATTCCGTAATACCAAATCATTGGCATCACTCAGCAGAACGGATGATACTATTGTCTGGAGAACTGGAAATTACCTATGAAGGCGAAAAAACACAAATTATGAAAAAGGGAAACTATGCCTATGGACCTTCTCAAAAACCGCATGCTGCGAAATGTGGAAAAAAGGAGCCTTGTGTTATTTTTATCGCTTTTGAAGAACCTTTAGATGCTTTTCCATTAATTCAAAAAAAGGATTAATAACGAAGGCGATTCCGTTTTTAATTTGATATTAAATTAACATAGAAATGCCGTAAATCCGGTTAATTTACACTAATTTTAATTTCACTTATTACAATCTGAGGTTGTAAGTAAGTTGTTTACAGTCAAGGATTAACGAATAAAGTCATATAAAATGGAATCATTAAAAGGAAAAAAAGCGCTCATTACAGGAGCAGGAAAAGGGATAGGGAAAGCATTGGCCATTGCTTTTGCAAAAGAAGGGATCGATGTAGCATTGTTGTCTAGAACTACTTCTGATTTAGAAAAAGTTGCAGCGGAAGTACGAACATTTGGAGTAAATGCCATTGTAGTGGCAGCTGATGTATCTGACGAGCAATCTGTAAATGATGCTGCCGCAACAGTATTAAAGGATTTTGGAACAATAGATATCCTTATTAATAATGCAGGAATAGGACGCTTTGGGAATTTTATGGATTTGAGTGCTGATGCTTGGACAGAAGTGATTCATATTAATCTAATGGGGACTTATTTTGTAACCCGTGCTTTCCTACCTAGTATGATTGCTCAAAAAAGTGGAGATATTATAAATATTTCTTCTACAGCAGGTTTAAAAGGTAACGCGATGACCAGTGCATATAGTGCGTCTAAATTTGCTGTTATCGGGTTGACAGAGTCTTTGATGGCTGAAGTACGTAAACACAATATTCGTGCAAATGTATTAGTACCAAGCACCGTTGCTACAGATATGGCATTGGATTTAAAATTGACAGATGGAAATCCAGAAAAAGTAATGCAACCTGAAGATATCGCTGAATTATTGGTGAGTCAGTTAAAATTACCTCGTAGAGTAATGGTGGTTAATTCTAGTATCTGGTCTACCAATCCATAAAAATAAAATAACACGACCTAAAAATCCTCTAAAATTAATTTAGGGGATTTTTTTTGTGCTCCACTGTAATATTTTTACATTTAAGCCACTAATCAATAAAAACAAGACAGTGAGTAACGATTTTTATACCCTTAAGATTTTACCTTATGCCGGCATTATCATCAAAATTTGTAGGGCTTATACAGATTCTCAAGAAGATTTTGAAGACTACTACCAAGAAGTTTGCTTGCAAATTTGGCGTAGTAGAGCACAATTTCGCGGAGATTCTAAATGGTCAACTTGGATTTATAGATTGAGTTTAAATATTTGCTTGACATTTATTAAAAAGAAGCAAAAGAACAAACAACACATTAATTCTGGAGAAACATTAATTGCGGATACCATTGATAATTATGCATTTGCAGACGAATCATTGAATTTATTATACGATGCCATTAAAAAACTCTCAGAGATTGACAGAGCCGTTATTCTATTGTATTTAGAAGAGAAATCTCAAAAAGAAATTGCTGAAATTATAGGAACAAAACCTAATAATATCGGCGTAAGAATTAGTAGAATTAAAGAACGACTTAAAAAATTATTAGATGGAAAAATCAATTGAACATATATGGAAACACGGCTTTGATCCTGAAAACAAGCTAATAGTACCCAAAATCAATGACCTATACAACAGAAAATCAAAACATATAGTAGATCGTTTTAAACGTTTGTTTAAATTTAATATGTGGTTTTTGATTATCTTCTCTACATTGTTTTTGATCTATAGTTTTTTTAACGACTTTCTATTCGGTGGGATTCTTATTTTTGTGTTATTCAACAGCTTAGTATTGGTCAATAAAAACTTATTTAAAACCTTAAAAAAGATCAACACCAATGTGTCAAGCTTAGAATATATCACCGCTTTTGATGCTTGGTTAAAGGAGCAAGTGGCCATGAATAAAAAATTGGCACATTATTATTATCCACTTTTCTTTGTTTCTTTTGTTGTAGGGTTTTGGTTCTCTGATGGAGGAGGCGATTTTGTCAATGAAATTTTGGGAAGCCCTCATCAGATTTACCTCTTCCATGGTGTTCCTGTATTTTGGGTACTAGGAATGAGTGTGATAACGGCATTATTAGCGGTTTTTGGTGGTGCCATTTACAAATTTGATTTGTATTTAATGTATGGTCATGTATTTAAAAAATTAGAGGAGTTAATGGAAGATATTAAAGTATTGAATCAATAAAGAAACTATGAAAATACAAGAAATAAAACTTTTAATAAAGAGTGAGTTATCAAAAGAAAACTCAAAGAAAGCACATAAAGTGTACCTTCATTTCTATGAATTATTGGATTCCTTATTAGCGAAAGAATTGGATTTGGCGCAATGGACCATAATCGAAGTAGAACTGGATGCATTTATAAGCTCAGAAAATGGTTTAGTACCGTTTAAAAAGTTCAAAAAACAAGTGGCCTTATTTACTCAATTTCTTCAAAAGGAATTTAAGTTTACACCACCAAACTATTTCATGCAATTAGGGATAGGAGTAGGGATGTGCTTTGGTGTCACCTTTGGCACTATGTCCAATATAGGAATGGGAATTTCCTTAGGCATGCTAATAGGGTTGGCCATTGGTAAATTACTTGATAATCAAGCGCTCGAAAAAGGGTTGGTAATAGGAAAAGAAGTCTAGTTTAGGTATCGCTTACAATTATTTTACACGAATGATTGTATTTTCTAATTGAATAACGTCCCCTGAAAATATTTTTTTACGAATACGTGTTTCCACTTCTTCGTTGAGTAATACTTCTTCGTTCTGAATCAATATTTTGGCATGTCCTCCCGTTTGGGCAACAGAAAGGTATTGTAATAAATTGTTCAATTGGATGTACTCTTGGTCTTCTTTTAATTCGAAAAAATGCTCGTTCATTATACCTTTGTTTGTGTGTACAAAGATATAATGATTCAAACACTAAAGCATTATTTTTTCTAATTAATGTTTCTTTTTACCATTAGAAAGTAGTTCTGAGCAGGTATTTATAGCGCAGTTGAAAAAGCAAAGAACAAACAGCTAAACCAACCGGGAAACCAAACCATATTCCAACCGCACCAAAGCCCCAAACAAATGCCGACAAATAACTAATGGGTAGTGACAATAGGAAATAGGATACAAATGTAATCACGGCAGGAATTTTAGCATCTGCAAGTCCCCTTAAACTCCCTGCGAGTATTATTTGGATACCATCTAAAAATTGAATCAGGCTACAGACGATAAGCATATCAGCAGCAAGTTTAATTACAAGAATATCCTTTGTAAACATTATCGGAAGCAAATTTCGCCCACCAAAATATAACACAACAGAAAATGCACAATAGATATACATCAAATGCATGGCCGTTTTTGTTGCCCTCATGATACCTCTTTTGTCATTTGTTCCTTTATAGTGACTAATACGTATCGTAGTCCCGGCTCCAAGACCTTGATAAATCATAAATCCTAAGGTAGACAAAGAAATCGCTATTTGATGTGCCGCCATTCCTATTTCACTTACCCAACCAACCATGATAGCACAAAGTCCAAAAGCGCAGGCCTCCATAACTATTTGTCCACCTAACGGAAGCCCTAGTTTAGAAACCTTACGTAACTTAGACCAAGAAAAACGACTTTTTTTATACAGCTTAACAAATAGCTCATATTTTTTATTTTTTAAAAATAAGATTAGGAATACAACAGCCATAAAAATTCGTGCTAGTAATGTACCAATTCCGGCACCAGTCAGCCCCATTTCCGGAAAACCAAATTTTCCATACATAAACAAATAATTTCCTACAATGTTTATCAAATTGGCCCAAAGCATTATTTTCATTGCAGTTTTTGTGTCTCCAACGCCTTCTGCAAATTGTTTAAATCCATAAAACACCATCATTGGAATAACCGATGCCATTAATAAGGACATGTAGTCTTTAGAAGGACCAATAATTGAAGTTGGTTGCCCCATATATGGCATAGCGATAAAAAGAACAGCCAATAAAACGGCCAATACCAACCCCATAATAGCATTGGCTATAAAACCGTTTTTAATCCAGGCCCCAATAGAATTATAATTCTTTTCTCCCCAACTTTTTCCTATCAGTGGAGTTAGAGCAAATGAATAGCCCATTCCAAAAATGAGCACCAAGTTAAATATCGTATTAGAAAATGCAGCCGCTGCAAAAGCCGTTGTACCTAATTGACCAATCATCACATTATCTATTAATCCACCAACAGTAATTTGCCCAGCCTGCGCAATAATGACCGGAATACTTAGGTATAGCGTTTTTTTATACTCAATGGATTGTTCGTTCCAGTTTTTACTCATATTCTAAATCTATTTTATTTATTATTATAATTATTATTAAAAATGTTGCCAACACATTGGTAAGCTAGATAGTTTATGTTTTTTTAATAACTATTATTTCCATCCATATCCTAAGTCATAATATGTTCTTACTATACGGTCCAATGCCTTATAAATCATCATTAAAACATAGGTTTTCACAAAGACATTAGTAGCATCAAAACATACTTATTCTATATGAATACACTACTCTAGTAGTATTTCAACTTTTTGATTTTTAGCAAAGCTCCGTTCCTTTTTTTTATTACTGAAAATCTAATCACAGAAGCGGAATATACTCGTAGATGAGCGCGTCTTAGAAGATGTATTTGGTTTCATTGCCGCAAATATATTATAGATTAATGGCATTTTACTTTACATTTGTTAAGCCATTATATAAATGTTGATTTTATGAAAAATGTATTGACAGCTATTGATAAGTATCAAAAATTATCCTCTAAGAATAAAGAGTTACTTATACATAAGTTTGAACCTGTTTTCATGAAAAAAGGTACAGTTTTGATCGATGAATTGGAACTGTCGCCATATTTATTTTTTATAGAAAAAGGAGCTATAAAAACGTACTATATTGATGAAACAGGAGCTAAAAAATTAGTATGGTTTGGTTTTGAGGGAGATATTTGCTTTTCCATGAGTTCCTATATTGATATTCCTTATATACATGAAACAATTGAGTTATTTGAAGACACGCAATTTTATAGAGTAAAAATTGAAGATATAAAGGCACTATTTAATACAAACTGTGATTGGGCAAATTGGGGACGTTGTTTTATTGAACATATTTTTGCTACCACCATTAAAGAGATGGACGAGTATAAATCTCGTACGACTAAAGAAAGGTATCATGACCTACTGGAACATAATGCCAACATACGTGAAAGAGTACTTTTAAAAGATATAGCTTCGTATTTAGGAGTTTCCCCTGTGACAATTAGCCGATTAAGGAAGGATTTTAAGAATACTTAATCTCAAGGTATACTCCAATTACAGTACCATGACAGTAAGTTTTTAAAGAAGCTTCATGAGGTAACATTTACTTATTTAAGTAATTTAAATTTTCCATTGGTCTATACTAACTGGTAAATCACCGATACTAAAAGCAAAATTTAGCTACAGATTCAAGGTGTTGCACAAAAAAGAACTTATCTTTAAAAAAAAAGAGTATGCAAAGTGAATTATTTAAGATATTGCTCGTGGAAGATGATCAAATTGAGCGATTAAAGTTTGAACGCGCCATCAGTAAGCTAGACCATACTTTTGATTTATTAGTGGCTAAAAACGGTGAGGAAGCTTTGGCTATCTGTTTGGATAAGAATCCTCATTTAATTTTTTTGGATTTGAACATGCCCAAAATGAATGGGCTTGAGTTTCTGTTTGAATTAAAAAATACGCCTATTATTTCCTATATCCCCGTGATGATCTTGACAACTTCAGACAACCAACAAGATAAAATGGAAGCCTATAAACTAGGAATTGCTGGCTATGTACTCAAACCATTACGTTATCCAGAATATGTCTTGAATATAAAAACCATCATAGACTATTGGACGATAAATGAACTCGTATAAATAAAATAAAGCGATTTCCCCTATTATGCAGATAACAGATCCTTATATCACCTTACTTCAACAAGAACTCGAGCAACTTAAATTGCAAAATAGTGACTTAACATCATTATTGAGCGATAAATCAGTGCTGTTAAATGAAACCAACGAAAAACTAAAAGCAAGTACCACTCTAATGGAAGGCCTATTGAGTGATCAATCGATACAGTTAAATACAATCGTAGAAAATTCATCTTTAGGAATCGTACTTACCGAGGAAGGGGTCTTTATAAAAGCAAATAAGGCCTTTCAGCAAATGCTAGGTTATTCCCAGAAAGAGTTATCAGAAATGACAGTGAAAGATGTTTCTCATAAAGGGGATTTTCCAGCTTCCAAAAGTTATTTGACTAAATTAAATGACGGATTGATTAATCATTTTTTAATCAAAAAGAGATATCTAAAGAAAAACGGTCGTTATATTACTTGTAATACCAATGTTAGTGCTGTGAGAGATACAGAAGGCAAGGTCAAATATCAAGTTGCGATTATAGAAGATGTTACTAGAAAAGAGGAACAGTCAAAAATGCTGAATGCCATTAATAAGTTATCAATATCTATTCTTGGAAAACGAAATCTATCCGCCATTGCCTGGGAGATTGTTCGTATTACTGCGGACCATTTAGGCTTGGAAGACTGTGTAGTCTACGCTGTGGATAACGATAAACAGCAATTAACACAAGTAGCAGCGTACGTGAATAAATGCCCTATGGAGCATTTGATACAGAACATATTAACCATACCTATGGGTTATGGCATCGTAGGATCTGTTGCAAAAACAGGAATACCGGAACTGATTAACGATACGAGTGTGGATAATCGATATATCATTGATGATAAAGCTCGGTTATCCGAGTTAAGTGTTCCGATAATTGTAAATAACAAGGTTATAGGAGTGATAGATTCAGAACATAGTCAGAAAGATTATTTCACTCAAGAGCATTTTAAAACCTTTACCAATATCGCAAATCTTGCCGCTGCTCAGTTTAATAATGCCCTTAGCTTAATTAAAGAAGAAACAGCTAGAAAGGAAAATAACAAACTACTTGTAAAGCTTAAAAAGAGTAACGAAGAATTAGAAAACTTCGCCCAAGTCGTATCACATGATTTAAAATCACCTTTACGAAGCATGTCCGCAATTATTTCATGGATTCAAGAAGATAATCAGGACTTGTTAAATCCGGAAACGACACTAAATTTTGAAAGATTGCATAGTAAATTAGATAAAATGGATCATTTGATCAATGGAATTCTAAAGTATTCTAGTATTGATAAAATTAACCAAACAATACAAGCTGTAAATATTCATCAATTGGTATTAGATATACTCCAAGTCATTCATGTGCCTGCACATATCCATGTTCAGATTCAAGGTACATTACCTTCTATAGACTCCAATAAATTCAGGATGCAGCAATTATTTCAAAATATCATAAGTAATGCTATAAAATATATAGACAAACCTAAAGGAGTTGTTCAAATATCTGCAATTACTAAAGGAAATAACGTAATTTATAAAATTGAAGATAACGGTATAGGTATCGAAAAAAAATACCATAATAAAATCTTTGAAATCTTTGAGACACTTGAAACAAGTGAGGGACATGCCACAGGAATTGGCTTATCAATAGTAAAAAAGATAATCAATTCATTTAAAGGAGAGATTTGGTTGGAAAGCGGAGTGGGCAAGGGGACCACATTTTATATAAAACTTCAAAAAAAGATTTTAGATTCTGAAAAAGATTTTATATTCGATTAATTCAATAGATTTAGGCGTTCGAACAATACTGATCTTTGGGACCTGCTGATAGGTATTACTTCTTTTTTTATCAAAACACTGTTATCCTCAATATCAATAATTTTTTTTGTATTAATAATATAGGACCTGTGTACCTTTAAAAAATTGGAAGTAGGTAGTTTATTCGCTATATTTTTCATGGTAGTATGTACTGTATAGTCTTTGTTTTCTGTTTTAATATCTATATAATCACCTTTGGCCTGTATCAGGTAAATTTCTGAAATTTTAATTTTTATAAAACGTCTATCAATGTTGATGTACAATTCATTCGTGGTAGGTGTATCAGTAATTGATGGTATAGAAATAGCTTCTAATTCCATTTTTTGTATTGCTTTTAAAAAGCGAGAAAGTTTAATCGGTTTTACTAGGTAATCTACAATACAGCCATACTCAAAAGCATTTAAAGCAAATTTTTTATCAGAGGTAGTAAGTATTATTTTAGGGGGATTGTCAAGGTTTTCTATAAATTCGAAGCCATTTAATTCTGGCATATGTATGTCTAAAAATACGAGGTCAATTTGCTCTTCATTAACAAAAGGAATCGCCTCCAACGCATTAGAAAACTCAGAAACCACACTCAAATAGTCTAATTTCGAACAAAATTTCCTAACGATAGATCTTGCCAAGGTGTCATCGTCTATAATTATACATTTTATCATATCAAATTTGTTTTAGAAAATTTTCAATCCTTATCAAAACAACCATAAATTGTGGATAAGAATTAATTTTATTCTCTCGTAATTCATTTTCCAACTGCTGTGCTATAAGGTAACCTTCGTTCATTCCAAACATATGTATCTTATGTTTCAATTTATGAATGTTTTCACTCGCATCATTGAATTTTTTTAGTTCAACATTTTTTAGGAAACTTTTTTTCTCTTTAGGAAACTCTTCTTTGATAATGTCAATAAGCTTCCTTTGAAAACTGATGTCGTTTTCAGAAATTTCTTCTAAGTAATTTAGGTTAGGGGAAACTATCATAGAACTAAATATACAATTTTTAAATGAGAATAGAAAATTATAGCTCTAAAAAACTTTTGGAAACCACTCATTTACATGAAGATATGAACGAATGCTTCATGCAGATTTAGTACCAAAAAAAAGCGCTATTCAGTCGAATAGCGCTTTTACTTAAGCTTATATTTTTAAAAAAATTACGCTTTTTTTAAGAATGGTTTTCCAGATTTTAAGATCTCTTTTCCGGCTACATCATTTATAATAATGGTTGCCATCATGTACCATGCTCCTAAAGCACAGATAATTAAAGCGTATGCAGCGATAGACGTTAATTCAGGAAATCCAAAATGAGCCAAATCTAAAAAGATAAACCCAATGATTAACCACGCAAATGTAAACGTCATTGCTTTGTGAATAAACAAAGATGCCGCTCCAAAAATTAAGGTTAATAAAGTCCAAATAACAAGGTAAACACCTACATCTGTTCCAGTAGAAGTATACACTTCAAAATAGTTACACATCCAAATGATACCAAGACCAATCCAAAACGAACCATAACTAACAAACACAGCATGTCCGAAGTTATTACCCATTTTTTGTTCCATGAATCCGGCAATCATTTGTGCCAAACCACCAAAAATAAACGCCATGGCTACTACAGGACCAAGTCCTAAAAATCCTAAATTATGGATTTGTAATAACAGCGTTGTCAATCCAAATCCCGCCAGTCCAACAACTGCAGGGTTTGCTAATTTTACGTTACTCATTTAATAATTATTTTAAGGGAATTTATTGCATAAAAAAAAAGGCAATCAGCAGAATCAAATAACACTCAACAAAAAAATTATTTTAAAACCGATTACCTTTTGAATCAAAAAGTTTATTTCTTATTTATCACCTAAACTCATACCTGTACCACGTGCTGTAGCAACTAAGGCTGAATCTGGTCCAACGAAGTTTTGATCTTTAACAGCTTCCAAGAAAGGAACTGGTACTATATTTGGGTGTTGGTAAGCCACCATTTTTCCGAAATTTCCTTCAATAGCTAATTCCATTGCAGCCACACCAAATTGTGTTGCTAAAATACGGTCAAATGCTGTTGGTGTTCCACCACGTTGTAAATGTCCAAGAACAGTTTCACGCATATCTACATCACAACCAGCTGCTTTTAAATCATGTAATAATTTATGAGCAACACCACCTAATTTAAGGTTTTCATTTCCTATTTCATCACTTACTTCAGACAATGCACCACCACCTTGTTCAACAGCTCCTTCTGCAACAACAATAATAACGTGACCACGTCCTTTTTTAAAGCGCGTATTAATTTTTTCTAATATAACATTAAGGTTATATGGAATTTCAGGTATTAAACAAACTTCTGCACCTCCTGCAATAGCAGAACTCAAAGAAATCCATCCTGCATCACGACCCATTACCTCTAAAATAATAACACGGTTATGTGAAGCAGCAGTAGTTACTAATCTATCTACAGCTTCTGTAGCTACTTGCACTGCTGTTTGGTAACCAAAAGTATAATCTGTTGATAATAAATCATTATCAATAGTTTTAGGAACTCCAATAATATTTAATCCTTGATCGTATAATCTATTTGAAATACGTTGAGATCCGTCTCCACCAATACTAATTACGGCTTCAACTCCCATGTCCTTCAATTTTTGGATCATTTCGTCAGATCTATCCACAAAATCCCAAGCACCGTCTTTCCCTTGAACAGGCCACGCAAATGGTCCTCCTTTAGTAGTTGTTCCTAAAATTGTTCCACCTTGATAATGGATTCCTGCAACATTACTACCGTTTAATTCAACTATTTCTTGTGGTTCGTGTAACACACCATCAAAAGATTGTATACTTCCTACAACTTCCCAATCATCGGTTTGTTCGGCACGTTTTACTACTCCTCTAATTACCGCATTTAACCCTGGGCAATCCCCACCACCTGTCAATATAAGTGCTTTTTTCTTCATGTTTTTCCTATCTTTTTTACTGTATGATTGTCTATTTTTTACTAATGTAAAGTTCACTTTTCTAGTCGATTCAAAAACTGACATTTATCACGAATTCCGTGAATCTACGATAACGTTTTCGTTGTAACTACATCGTTTATAGCGTGTAAAATACAAAAAAAAGCCTAACTAATGGTTATTTTGTAGCTCCTAATTCCAGCGCGTAACTCGTCTAATTATTTAATTCTAACCAACCTTTTATTCATAAATGTACGGCATACATTTAAACGGTATTGTTTGGTCGTAAAAAACACCTGTTTGATGGATAAGAATTACCGTTCTATCTAGTTTCTTTTTTCAGAAATAAATATAAATTACATTTGTAATTAAATCATATGAATGAAAAATAGATATCGCATTTTACTGCACATAGTTTTTTGGACATTATTCTTGGGTGTTTTTATCGCTTTTTTTTATGTAGACGGGAAACGCATCACATTAAACTTATTTCTGCGCTTAGGACTTGGAGTCACTTTTTTTTATATTAATTATGCTATACTAGTTCCTTTATTCTTACTAAAAAAAAAGAAGTTTAGTTATTTTATAAGCGTCCTATTATTACTGATACTAGCGTATTATACCTTTCCTTTATTACATCCATCAAAAATGCCCATGTTTCATCCAGAAAATTTCCCTTTAAGAATGGAAAGATTCGGTAAAATGAACTTGCCAGATGGACGACCTCGATTTATAACGGTATTATTTGTGTTTGTTGCTGCGGTAACTGGAACAGTTACTAGATTGTATCAAAAATGGGAAAAGGATGAAAAAACTAGAAAAGAAATAGAATCACAAAAAAACAAAACAGAATTACAGTCCTTAAAGAACCAATTGAATCCACATTTTTTATTCAATTCACTAAATAGTATCTATTCTTTATCCGTTAAAAAATCCGATGATACACCTGAAGCCATAATTATGTTATCTGAGCTAATGCGGTATATGTTATATAAGGCAAATAACACAAAAGTACTATTAAAGGATGAGCTGGAATACATAGAGAATTATATTCAATTACAACGTTTAAGAATTGCAAATAACGAGAACGTACGTATAAATATTCGTGGCAACGTGGGTTCACAACAAATTAGTCCTTTACTTTTTATTTCTTATATTGAAAATGCTTTTAAATACGGTACGGATTTTAGTGGAAAAACGGAAGTTACGATCGATATTAGCATCAAGGAAACGGAACTACAGTTTAAATGTAGTAACTTAATCGGAAGTCGTACGGTGGATGAAGAAAATTCTGGGATTGGAATGAAGAACACTCAGGACCGATTGCATTTATTGTACCCAAACAAGCATTGGCTACATATAACTTCTAAAAATGATAAATTTAATGTAAGTTTAACCGTAAAATTAGTATAACCTTGTCTTATGAATTGTGTAATTATAGATGATGAACCTTTAGCTATCGACGTTATAGAAGCTTACATAAAAAGAATGGGAGCAATGACTATTGTAGCAAAATGCACCAATCCTTTAGAAGCAATTACTGTTATAAAAAAAGAGCAGGTAGACTTGGTTTTTTTGGACATTCAAATGCCTAATTTAACTGGTTTGGATTTAGTAAAATCAGTAGAAAACATGCCCCAATTCATCTTTACAACGGCATATCCACAATATGCTTTGGATGGATTTGATTTAAATGCAACTGATTATTTGGTAAAACCTATTCCCTTTCATCGCTTTTTAAAAGCTGTTATTCGAGCTCGAGAAATTTATGAACTAAAACAGGCTTCCTTAAACAGAAATTTACCTAAGACTGAATCAATAAGAAACAATTTTATTTTCGTAAAATCAGAATACGAAAATATCAAGGTAAACGTTCAGGATATCAGTTATATTCAAGGTTTAAAAGACTATATAAAAATTTATAGAAAGGGGACTGATAAAGCCCTGTTAACACTCTCTAGTTTTAAAAATATTCTTGAAAAATTACCTCCTAATTTTATGCGTATTCACCGCTCTTATATCATCAATATTGATACGATCGAAGCCTTACAAAAAACCAAACTTATTATAGGTGGCATTAGAATTCCAATTGGAGAAACCTACAAGGAAGAAGTTTTAAAAAGATTAGGTGTATAGCCATCACTCTTTATTTTACAGAAAGAACAACGTAGGTTGTTTTTTTACATTATTTGATGCTTTTACAATTATATTTACTCATTGATTTGAACAATAAAATTCTGTCCCCCTCCATTACATTACTTTACCGAAGTTTTATCTGTTCAATTGACCTCTTTTCAAATCAAAATCTTTAACTTTTTATCTTTAATTACTAGCATCATTTTACACAAAAATGATGCACGCACTACATACAAGATAAACTTCCATTTTGTACTTTAATATAAGAGTTCATTCACTGATAAAAGATTTTTTGGTCCATGCACAAGCATTTTCGTCTTATTTATACCATTGCAAGTTGCTATATTCTTCCAATCCATGGCATATGAATCGGGTTGGTCTATACAATTCCCTAACTCGTATAATAAATTATAAGTACACGTATTGGCTTCCTAATTTTACTCTAAACAAAAAATAAAAATCATGAAAAACAATAGTAAACCGCTACTAAGTGTAGTATTCTTAATTGGACTATCGTTGAACTTAGTTGCTCAACAATCCATGGATAGGATAAATATAAAGCCAAGTGCTAGCAAACTGATTCAATTATTAGACCAGAACAACGATGGTATGATTGACACCAAAGAAGCGAACGAAGCATCTCGTGGTATATTGAGTGAACGTTTTACAGAAATAGATGCGAGTAAAGACGGTTATTTAACATTGGAAGAGCTTGAAAACAGCTTTAAGCTTGGTGCAAATAAAAAAAGAAAACAAACTTCCCGTAATTTTGCTGTAAAAAAGAACAAGCAAAAAGCAACTCCAAAAGCATTATTTAAGTTGTTAGATACAAATAATGATAAAAAAATTAGTAAGACAGAGGCTTCTGAATCACGCAGAAAAAAAATGAGCTTAAAATTTGAAAAGTTTGATGTAAACGAGGACGGTTTTATCAGCATGAAAGAATTTGAAGATAAGCTGAGTAAAGGACATGAAGGCCCTTTAAAAGAAAAAAAAGACGCTAAAGAAAACCGTACAATGAATGGTCAAAGACCAAGCCC
>Ga0209395_1004088_pt1 | contig 17482 bp, 11 predicted proteins | sample GOMGulsemesocosm_3_FD_184635 | JGI IMG/M metagenome (GOLD analysis project Ga0209395, IMG submission 184635) | Methane-oxidizing microbial communities from mesocosms in the Gulf of Mexico - GOM9D Gulf of Mexico (SPAdes) (version 2) | ecosystem: Environmental > Aquatic > Marine > Cold seeps... | reverse complement strand
TTACCGGTGGTAAAGAGCATAGAACAGATGCAACTAATGCTTCACGTACCATGATTTTTAATATTCATACCCAAGAATGGGATACTGAATTACTTGAACTTTTCGATATTCCAAGTTCGATGTTACCTGAGGTAATGGACTCATCTTGTCATTTTGGCGACTGTAATGTAAACGTTTTCAATTCTGCTGTGCCTATCTTAGGTATTGCTGGCGATCAACAAGCAGCATTGTTTGGTCAAGCATGTTTTGAACAAGGAATGGCAAAGAGTACTTACGGTACTGGCTGTTTTTTAATGTTGAATACAGGTGATAAACCGCTTAAATCAAAGAATCGTTTACTTACAACCGTTGCTTATCGCTTAAATGGTAAACCAACTTATGCTATTGAAGGCAGCATATTCATGGCTGGTGCCACCATTCAGTGGATTCGAGACGGCCTACAGTTAATTAGTAACGCAAAAGAAACCGAAAGTCTCGCTAAAGAGACACCTATAGATCATGGCGTTATTTTAGTGCCTGCCTTTACTGGTTTAGGAGCTCCTTATTGGGATCCTAATGCACGAGGTGCGATTCTAGGATTAACACGAGATTCAGGGATTAAAGAAATTGTTACCGCTGCACTTCAGTCCGTTTGTTATCAAACAAAAGACTTACAAAAAGCGATGGAAAGTGACGGCTTACGCCCATCGGTTTTAAGGGTTGATGGCGGTATGGTATCGAATAATTGGGTGCTTTCCTTTCTATCTAATATTTTAGGCGCTCGCGTTGACCGTCCTGAAATTATCGAAACAACAGCATTGGGTGTTGCGTATTTAGCTGGTTTACAAGCCGGTGTATTTAAGTCAACAGACGAGCTTAGCGAAATGTGGCACTGCGAGCGTGAGTTTGAGCCGACTATGTCAGAAATTCAAAGAAATGACCTTTATCGACAATGGTTAGCTGCAATTAAAAAGGTGCAAAGCTAGCAGAATATTTAGACAAATGTTGAAAGAGGTTAAAAAACTGTAAATGAAAGAATAACCTTGTGTAGCTTTAATCAACAAGCTACGCAATTTTATAAAAGATTAACTATATAAGTTAACAACAAGCAATAAACGTAAAAACATTACAACACAATAAAGGGGAATATAATGTCTACTAAAATAAATTCTTTTGGTAAACGTACAAGTATAGCTTTAGCTATTGCAACAGCATTAACAAGTGCAACAACGCTAGCTGCCGATGCCGCAGAAGAACAAGAGGTTGAGGTAATTACTGTAACCGGTATGCTTGGTAGTCTTAAAGCTGCCATGGTTAATAAAAAAGCTTCAAACTCTGTTTCAGATGGTATTGCCGCGGAAGATTTAGGTAAATTCCCAGATTTAAACGTTGCTGAATCTTTACAACGTATTACGGGTGTTTCAATCGACCGTAGTGGTGGTGAAGGACAAGCAGTAACTGTTCGTGGTTTCGGTCCACAATTCAACACAGTTCTTGTAAACGGTCGTCAAATAGCTACAGACAGTGCAGGTCGTGAATTTAATTTCGACATTCTTGCAGCAGATCAAATTACTGGCGCAGACGTATATAAAACATCGGTATCTAACCTTCAAGAAGGTGGTATTGGTGGTACTATCGATATTTCAACAGCCAGACCTTTTGATTATGATGGTTTCCAATTAGTTGGTTCATTGAAAGCTATGCGTGAAACTCTTTCAGAAGAAACATCGCCAGCAGCATCAATACTTGTAAGTAATACATTTGCTGATGATTCTTTAGGTGTGCTTTTCGCTTTAAGTCATTCTGAGCGTGACGTTCAAATTAACCGCATTGAAACCGCGGGTTGGATGCCAGGTCAAACAATTACTACACCTGACGGTGAAGAACTTTATAGCAATGCTTATATTCCTCGTAACTGGGATCAGATTGTTGATAACCAAGAACGTACACGTACAAATGCGAGTTTAGTAGTACAATACGCACCAACTGATGATATTAATATAACTGTTGACGGTTTTGTTTCAAAATTCGAAGTTGATTCAGTTGTTACTGACTTAGCGTCTTGGTTTGAACCTGGTCGTGTTAATAATGCAACTATTGACCCTGAAACTCGTACACTTTTAACCTTTGACCAAGTTGGTGGTGCTACCGATTTCGTATCACATACTCGTAATTCACGTGATGTATCAACAAATGGTTTTGGTATTAATGTTGAATGGCAAATGACTGATCAACTTGGTGCCACTTTTGATGTTTCAACATCTAGCGCTGAAAATGATCGCGCAGGTCGTGACCGTTTTAACGTTGTTGGTATTTTAAATGATTATGCATTTGACGGAACAGGGTCTATTCCAACAGTTGTGCATGAAGGCTTTGGAGATGGCACTTTACCATCAGCTTCTTTAGCTAAAATGCATTACAACGAAATGGGTAACCGTTTTACTGATGAAGATGAAGTTAACGAATTTAAAGCTGATTTCATATACGAAGCCGATGGCGATGTATTTGAAAGCGCTAAATTTGGTATTTACCGTCAAGAACGTGAAAAATCAAGTTTCCAAATTTTTGGCAACCAATGTCAATTCTGTGGTTACGGTGAAGATGCTCCTCTTGATGCTATCAATTTTAGAGAGTTCACTGCGGAAAACTATTTCCCAGGCTTAATCGATACTTTTTACACCTATGACGGCGATGCAATGAATGATTATTTAGCATCAGCAGGTTTCCCGATTGAAACTACATTACAAAATAACCGTTATACCATTAATGAAGACATCACCAGTTTATACGCAGACTTTACCTTTGGTTATGACGTTGGCGATATGCCACTAACGGTTAATTTTGGTGCACGCTATTCTACTACCAGTGTTGAAGCTGAAGCAGTACAAAGTGATATTTCTGATGTTGTAGAAACAACCGATCCAACATTATTTGCTAATGTGTATGGTCCAGTGCAAAACATCAGTGAATCAAGTAGTTATGCTAGTTTATTACCTAGCTTAAACGTTAAGTTAGAAATTGAAGAAGATATGGTTTTACGTTTTGCGGTTTATGATTCAATGACACGCCCAACGTTATCTCAATTATCTCCTGCAACGGTATTTGGTGAGCCTCGTCGTCAAACACTAACTGCTTCAGGTGGTAACCAAAACCTTAAGCCGTTTACGTCTGAAAACTGGGATATCTCTTACGAGTGGTATTATGATGATGCAAGCTTGTTCTCGTTTGCTGTATTTAGTAAAGAAGTACAAGACTTTATCACCGTGATTACGGGTATTGAATCATATGAAATGACTGATCGTGTTGGCCTTGACTACAATTGTGTTGGTTGTGATCCTGCGACTGCGCAACTTGAAGAAGAATTAAATGGTCAGTTTGAAGATTACACTGTTGCTCGTCCTCAAAATGGAGAGACAGCACGCGTAACTGGTTATGAAATTGCCTTAACTCATGTATTTGAAAATGGCTTTGGTTTCACAGCTAATGCTACAGTTGTAGATAGCGACGTTGAAATTGGCGACGATACTACAACTACATTTGCGTTAGAAGGTTTAGGTGATTCTCAAAACCTTATCGTTTTCTACGAAGCGGATGTATGGCAAGCACGTGTAGCTTATAACAATCGTGAAGGTTTCTTACGTTTAACTGATAACGGCTTTAACGGCGAACCGGTAAATACTGAAACTTTCGGTCAGTTAGATATTAGCGCTAGCTATGATATCAACGAAAATGTAACAGTATTCTTCGAAGGCATTAACGTGACTGAAGAAGAGCTAGTCCAAACAGGTCGTTATGCTAACCAAGCATACAACATTGAAGATAACGGTTCTCGTTACGCAATTGGTGTACGTGCTAAGTTCTAATCTAATTAGAATATTCTTGTAAAAGTACGTTGCTGTTAAGTAATGTACTTTCATAAAAGAAAGTTTATGGCTTGGTATTAATATTCGTATTAGCTAAGCCTTTTTTCTAATAATATGGTATAGGTATTATTAGAAAAATGACGCATAAACTGTGATCAAATATTCTACGTTCTCCTTACGTATATGCTTGGCTTAAAACAGGATGGTAATGAATGTCGAAAGCTGTTAAAAAAATTGTAATAGTGGGTGGAGGAACTGCAGGTTGGTTATCCGCGGCAATTATTGCTTCTCATCATAAATGTTCAACCAGTAATGCTATACAGGTTGTTCTTATAGAATCTTCAGAAATTCCCACTATAGGTGTTGGCGAAGGCACGTGGCCGACATTAAAGAATACTCTGCAACAAATTGGTTTAAAAGAAAGTGATGTTTTTGAAAAGTGTCATGCTGCTTTTAAACAAGGCGCTAAATTTACTGATTGGGTACATGGGAATGGTGACTTCTATTATCACCCTTTTACGGTTCCTTTAGGTTACGGACGCATCGACTTAGCTCCTTATGTAGATAATATTGAAAACTATGCTATTGAATCAAATTACCAATACCATATTTGTGAAGCAGGTCTAGCACCAAGAACTATCGCCGAAGGTGAATATCAAGGATCATGTAATTACGCTTATCATCTAGATGCTGGTGAGTTGGGTGTTATGTTGAAAGAGCATTGTATTGACAAACTTAATGTGACTCACGTTGTTGATACCATGAAAGAAACGACACTGACAGATGAGGGGAACATTGATTATATTACCCTGAATAACACCGGTAAAATGCACGCTGATTTATTTGTTGACTGTACTGGCTCGGCATCTTTACTTTTAGGCAAAGCTTTAGAAGTACCTTTTAAGAAAGTTGACGATGTATTATTTAATGATCGTGCTATTGCAATGCAAGTGCCTTATGAAAATGATGATCAACCTCTAGCCACTCATACTATAGCAACCGCGCAGTCTTCTGGTTGGATATGGGATATCGGCCTCACACATCGACGTGGTGTTGGTCATGTATATTCAAGTAAATATATGTCTGATCAAGAAGCCGAAGATAACTTACGGTCATATTTAGGTGCTGCAGGTGAAGGTTTAATGGCACGTAAGATCAGTTATGATTCAGGACACAGAGAACGTTTTTGGGAAAAGAATTGTGTAGCAGTGGGTATGTCAGCTGGCTTTGTTGAACCGCTAGAAGCAACCGCGATCATGCTTGTTGAAATTTCTGCTCGTTATATAGCTGAAAATTTGCCGGCAGATCAGTCTGTAATGTCTGTAACAGCTAAGCGTTTTAACAAACAAATGGATTATCGATGGGGCCGTATAATCGATTTCTTGAAATTACATTATATGTTGACCAAGCGCCCGGAACCTTATTGGCAAGATCATTGTAAACCGTCTTCTATTCCAGAATCTTTAAAAGAAGATCTCGCCATATGGAAATACAAAGGGCCAACTATTAGTGACTTTCAAGGCGCTAATGAACTGTTCCCTGCGGCGAGCTATCAATATGTTTTGTATGGGATGGGTTTTAAACCTGATTTTTCAATGCAAGAATACCTTTATCAACAACATAACGATGCTGGCCGTATTCTTAAAAGAAATGAACAGTTGACAGAACAAATGCTCGAAACCTTACAGCCACACAGAACATTTATTGCCCAGTGGTTATCATCAGTTAAACAAAATTAAAGAATAATAATATATGAAAGAATTAATCGAAGTTAGCAGTCAGGCGCATAGTAACGTTAAGGTCGATACGAATAGCGCTATTCGTTTTGCTGAAAAATTAAACGTGATGAATTTACGTGTAAATGAGGTAGGGCATGCTTCTACCAGTTTTCCTGTATTTTTTACTCGAGGTAATGTGGATGGTCGCATTGGAATTTCTGCGGTAACCAGTTTAGTTTCAGGCTCTAATCTTTTTGTTCAAGGGCAAGATTGGACCGCAAATTATCAACCGGTTTGTATGCGCTCGTATCCCTTTTATTTAATGCGTTCAGCACAAGGTGAAAATAATTACACCATAGGTCTCGATGAAACTGATGAAGTTTTTTCGGTTCAAGAAGGTCATGAGATATTTGACAGCGAAAAGCAAGCGACACCTTATCTTCATCAAGTAACCAAATTACTTGAATCGGATATTAAAAATGACATGCAGTCTTATGACTTTGCTAAATGCATCGAAGAATTTGGCTTATTAAAAAGCATCGATTTACATGTTATGTGTAAAGATAATAGTAGTCAGGTACTAAAAGGATTATTGACTATTGATGAAGATAAGTTGCAAGAGCTTAATGCCGAACAACTTATCGAGTTAAATAAAAAAGGATATTTGTCACCAATACACGCAATGTTAGTGTCAATTCTTCAACTTAACGCCTTAATTCGGTTAAATAATCAAAGAAGTAGCATGCTTGAAATAAGCGGCGTTAAATTAGAAATCACCCAATCAAACAATACGTAAATAACCACCTGATAGAGGAAGTATAAATGTCAGATACTTTAATACAAATTTTTGTATTTGTTTTAGTAACAGCACTAATAGGGTTATTAACCTATTTAAAATGTCGAGGCCACGGACGTGGTACAGGGAAAGATCAGCAAAATAAGGAATATTTTTTAGCGGGCGGTGGACTTGCTTGGTACTTTGTTGCGGGTTCTATTACCTTAACTAACTTAAGTACCGACCAACTTGTTGGTTCAAACGGTAACCAAATGGCATTACTTGCTTGGTGGGAGTTTGCTGCTGTCGTTGGTTTATTTATTCTTGCTAAAGTATTTCTACCGGTTTATTACAAGTATAACTGTACGACAACGACGGAATTACTAGAGAAGCGTTACAACAATAAGCATATACGTGCGGTTATTGGTGCTATGTTCTTCTTAAGTAGTGCGTTAATTTTCTGTCCTGCTGTTATTTATTCTGGTTCATTGTTTATGAAGACCATGTTTCAGGTAGATATTCCATTAATGTATATTGCGATAGCTTTTGCATCGATAGGGGCTATGTATGCCATATTTGGTGGATTAAGAGCTGTAGCTGTTTCTGATACTTATTCGGGTGTGTTGTTGTTAGGTATGGCAATTACCGTGGTATTTCTGTCTTTAAATGCTATTGATTATGATTTTTCAGGTATTCCAGCTGAACGTTTAACGCTTATTGGCGATAATGACTCTCCTATTCCTTGGCACACTTTGCTTACCGGCATGTTCTTTATTCAAATGTTTTATTGGGGTACAAACCAAGTTATTACTCAACGTGCGATGGCGGCTCCTAACTTGAAAGAAGCTCAAAAGGGCGTGTTTGCAGCAATGGGGATTAGAATTATCATAGTACCTGCAATCATTGTTATTCCGGGTATTATTTCTTATAAGCTTTATGGCGACATTGGTGATGCAGCGTACGGTCAAATTGTAGGTGACGTATTACCAGCATGGTTATCAGGTGTTTTTGCAGCAGCAATGGCCGCAGCCGTATTATCAACCTATAACAGTAACTTAAACTCCGCTACTGCGTTATACGTGTGTGATATACATGAACCCTATATTAATGATGATATTAATGTTCCAAAATTAAGTGCTTGGGTTACAGTAGCTTTAACATTTATCAGCCTCGCGCTTGTTCCAGTGTACGCACAAGCGGATAGTATTATTAACTTATTACAACAGCTTTGGGGCTTATTTAGCATGCCAATTTTATCAATATTTATTGTTGGTTTGTTGTTTAAAAATGTTCATGCAAATGCAGGTATTGCTGCCGTTATATTTGGTGTCTTGCTTTATGGTTCGTTATCATTTGAGTTCTCACCATTCCACGCACCATTTGGACTACATTACATTCATTTAATGTTTATAACGTTAATTGCTTGTGTGTCGTTTGCCTTACTTGTTAATAAGTTTGTTTTTGGTCAAAAGGCATCTTTGTCTTTTGGTAATGAGCAACTAGAGCAAGCATAACGTTATTTACGACATTAGTGTTGTAACAAACACCACTTCAATAGGGCTAAGAGTATATATCTTAGCCCTTTTTTTATCTGTCTTTTTGGTGGTTCTTTCACAAACGAATATTTCATTTTCTTATGTTTTTATAATTTAATTAAGAAGCGTTATAAATACAATTACCTGTATGTGATTGATTTTTAGTTTATTTTATTCGTTATTTGTGCTGTTTTTATATTATTTGTTGTTGCAGGGATAAATAAGTAAAAGTATATTTACGAGATTTTGTTGGCGTTGTGTATAACAAAAAGAATGAAAATGTTCTTTTGTGAACATTTATGTTGAATCTGTTTTTTTTTCTCCCTATAATTCACAAAATTAAAGTGTATTTATTTATAAATACGACAATACTTGTTTGTATATCACTTACACCGATCAACTATAGGAATAGTCTTATGACTCAAACGCCTGACTTCGTTCAATTACATAGCGAATCTTCTACTCTATTAGTAGACTGTACTAAACGAACGCCTGCTATAATTTATTATGGTAAAAAGCTGAGTAATGAAACCACAGGCGAAATGTTGCAGTTACTTAGCACCCGTCAAGAAGCAAAATGTTCTGTAGTTATTGAAGCGCCTATTTCTCTGTCTCCTTTATTAGGGCAAGGTTTCACCGGAGCGCCAGGTATAGAAGTGGTTAATAATGATATTGCTTGGTCATTAGGTGGTGATTTAATCAGTGTTACTCAACAAAATGATCAAGAAGTTGTTTTTGTGACTGTTGACTCAATTCGTCATATTAAAGTGATTCATACACTTACATTGAATTATGCATCAAACGTTTTAGCTTCATCTACTGAGCTAGTGAACTTAAGTGAACAACCACTTATGTTGGGTTATTGTGCAGCACCTACTATTCCAATGACTGATCAAATGAATAAAATCATGTCTTTTGAAGGACGTTGGTCTCATGAGTTTCAACGCAATACTATTGATTTATTTTTAGGTAGTTTTGTTAGGGAAAATAGAAAAGGTAAAACTAGCCACGATAACTTCCCTGGCTTAGTTATGCATAATGAGTACACTCATGAGAACCAAGGCGAATGTTATGGTTTTCATTTAGGTTGGAGTGGTAACAACAAATTGCGTTCTGAACTACTACCGGAAGGAAGAAGTTATGTTCAGCTTGGTGAGTTATTATTACCCGGTGAAGTTGAACTTAATGCTAATGAGTCATATAAGAGTCCAACATTATATTCGGCTTATTCGGCTAATGGCTTCAATGAAATGTCTCAGTGTTTCCATAAGTATGTGCGTGCAAATATTCTTAGAAAAGAAGTAACAAACAAACCTCGCCCAGTACATTACAATACATGGGAAGGTATCTACTTTGACCATGATGTTGATACCTTAAAAGATTTAGCAGAACGAGCCAGTAAACTAGGCGCAGAGCGTTTTGTACTTGACGACGGTTGGTTTAAAGGCCGACGTGGTGATTACGCTGGATTAGGTGATTGGGTTGTTGATACAGAAATTTATCCAAATGGATTACAACCGTTAATCGATCATGTTAATTCGTGTGGCATGGAGTTCGGTTTATGGTTTGAACCTGAAATGGTAAATCCAGACAGTGATTTATACCGCGCTCATCCTGATTGGGTATTGCAAACAGAAGGTAATGAACATCTTCCATTTAGAAATCAGCTCGTTTTAGATTTTACTCGTCAAGAAGTTACCGATTTAATGTTCAAAATGATAGATGATATTTTAGTTGAGTATCCTAAAATTGAGTACATCAAATGGGACATGAACAGAGATATCAATCACGCAGGTGGGCACAATGGAAAACCGGCTATTCACAAGCAAACTCAAGCGTTATATAAAATAATTGCTAGATTAAAAGCTAAGCACCCAAGCGTTGAGATTGAAAGCTGTTCTTCAGGTGGAGCGCGTGTCGATTATGGTGTGCTTCAACATACAGACAGAGTGTGGACATCAGATTCGAACGATGCGTTAGATCGCTTAAGTATTCAACGTGGTTGCTCATACTTTTTCCCATCAAATGTAATGGGGGCACACGTAGGCCCTCGTGATTGCCATATTACGGGCAAACATGTAAGTGTTGAAATGCGAGCTGGTGTTGCCTTTTTTGGTCATATGGGAATAGAAATGGACCCTCGTGAATTAACCGAACACGAAAAAGAGCAACTAACTCATGTTATTGCATTACATAAAAAGCACCGCGAGTTTATTCACAATGCGACATTAATTCGTGCGAATTCGGATGGTGATTCAGTTGATTTTGGACTTGTGAATGACGATAAGACCAAAGCGTTATTTTCATATAATAGTGTTAATGAAACGAAACGTACGACACCTAAAAAATACCGTTTTAATGGCTTGAAATCTGATCAATCATATAAGTTAGCGCTTATTTGGCCAACGACAGTTAAAGATTATTCACCTTCTATTTTGAGTAAAATTCAAAACCAAGTATTTACTGGTGAGTCACTAATGCAATTTGGTATGCAACTTCCGGTTTCATTTCCGCAAACCACATTGATTTTTGAATTAAACCAAGTGTGATATGGAAAATAATTGTAACTATTCAGCTAAAAATACAGAACGCACCGCAGAGGTCATAGAGAACACTGAGAAAAATATCACGCTGTATTTTCTCTGTGTAGCGCAGCGTTGCGGTGTTCTCGGTGGTGTATTATTTAAGTACTGAATAGTTACAAATAAGTAAACATTGAGGTAATTGATTAAAGCAGCGTAAGCTGCTTTTTTCATTTCAGAAGTTTGGTTATTGCTCGTTTACTTTATTTTAAAGTTATTGTTTTTCAGGAAGATTAAAAAATATAAACTGATCCCACCATAGTTTAAATCGTCGTCAATTATTGCTAATAAATTCTACTAACGATAAGCTGTTAAATACATATGGTTATCGTATAAAAAACTACGAAATTATTTATTGAGACATTGAGGTTACTTTGAATTTTCCAGATATTCCTAATACACATGCGCTAATGATGCTCGTTATTACCGTCATCGCTTTATATTTTTTCAGAAGAGATGATATCCCTCTAGAAACCTCCTCTTTAGCCGTTTTAGTTATTTTATGTTTAGTGTTTACTGTTTTTCCGTTTGAAGTAAATGGTGTTCATTTAGAGCCATCTTCTTTATTTTTTGGTTTTGGTCACGAAGCGCTAGTTACCGTATGTGCATTGATGATTATTGGTCATGCACTTGTTCGAACAGGGGCATTAGAGCCTGTAGGGAGAAGTTTAGCTAAGCTTTGGAAAATCAGTCCTGCAATATCACTATTGCTGACTTTAATTATTGCCGGAGCATTAAGTGCAGTAGTGAATAACACACCAATAGTTGTGCTATTTTTACCTATTCTAGCTAATGTTGCCTTAAGAACAAAATCTGACTCATCGCCAATGTTATTGCCTATGGGATTAGCAACACTCGTTGGTGGAATGACTACAACCATTGGTACGTCAACCAATTTACTTGTTGTTAGTGTGGCCAGTGACATGGGCTTACCGCGTATTGGCATGTTTGATTTTATTGTCCCTGCAAGTATTGCTGGTGCAATTGCCATTGCCTATTTGTGGATAATTGCTCCAAAGCTTTTACCAACACGTTCACCAACATTACCAGACACTTCCCCTCGTATATTTAGTGCCTATCTCAATATTAATGAAGACAGTCCTGCCAACGGTAAAACCGTATCTGAGGTATTAAAATTAACCGATAATGAAATGACGATTGAGTCTATTCAGCGTGGCCCGGACAATCGTAATGTTATTTCTCTTCCTGATACTGTTTTAAAGGCTGGTGATAGAGTAAAAGTAAAAGATTACCCAGACCAGCTTAAAGAATATGAAACGGTTATTGGTGCGACATTGTACTCAGGCGCACATAAAGTTGATGAAGATCATCCATTAAAAGCTGACAAACAAGTATTGGCTGAATTGGTTGTAATTCAATCTTCAGGATTAGTGGGACGAACGTTAAAAGACGCTAATTTTGTTAATCGATATTCGGTATCTGTTATTGCACTTCACAGAGGGGGCCGTGCGATGTCAATTGGCCGACAAAGTATTGGAAACGTCAGAATCAAAACAGGCGATGTATTGTTGCTTCAAGGAGAAACCGACCAAATTAGTGAGCTTAAAGATACCCGAGGTTTACTTATTATTGATGGGATTTCAGATTTGCCTCATACCAAAAAAGCACCTGTCGCCCTAGGGATTTTATGTTTTGTGGTGTTAATTGCCGCGGTCGGAGTTCTTCCTATCGCCATTAGTTCTATATGCGGAATATTATTATTACTTGCGACAAAATGTTTAGACTGGAGTGAAATATCATCAGCCTTAAGCAGCCAAGTTATTTTAATAGTTGTTGCATCACTGGCTTTAGGCTCAGCCATGATGCAAACAGGTGGAGCAGAGTACATGGCACAAGTTTTTGTTGCTGTAGCATCTGACTTACCCCCAGCGGGCATATTGTCAGCTTTAATGCTGTTACTGGCCATACTAACAAATATAGTATCTAACAATGCTGCGGCAGTTATAGGTACACCTATCGCCATTTCTGTAGCTACACAGCTCAATGTTCCAGTAGAACCTTTTATTTTAGCCGTGCTGTTTGGAGCAAACTTAAGTTATGCAACACCAATGGCGTATAAAACTAATATTCTAGTGATGAATGCTGGAGGTTATCAATTTTCTGATTTTGTAAAAGTAGGCGTTCCTCTAATTATTTTAATGTGGATTACGTTATCGTTTTTATTGAGTTGGTTTTATTTGTAACGTTTTCAAAATGTAAAGTGTGTTAAGGTATTAATGTATACGTTAATACCTCCTAAAAACTCAGGCAGTTATAAAATATAATATATAAGGACATTTTTAATGGAAAATTCGGACGTTCAAAGTTCATCATCAACAACACCTTTATCGACAGGTGAAACATATAGCCCCGTACCTTTACGGTTTCACGGCAATGCATCAGAATTTTTTGGTATTTGGATTGTCAACGTACTTCTTACGATTGTAACACTAGGTATTTATTCTGCTTGGGCTAAGGTAAGAACTACGCAGTATTTTCACGGTAATACAGAACTCGATAACCACCGTTTTTCATATCTTGCACAACCATTAGATATTTTAAAAGGAAGAATTGCGGCGGTAATACTTTTTGGTGGTTATTCACTTGTGTCGTCATTTTTTCCGGTTGCAGGTTTAGTTTTCTTATTAATTTTGATGTTGTTGTCTCCATTTTTGATTTGTTCGAGTATGCGGTTTAATTTACGTATGACAAGCTATCGAAATGTACGATTTAACTTCACAGGTCAATACGGGGAAGCATTTATGTGTTTTTTCTTACTGCCAATTCTTAGTATCTTCACCTTATGGCTGTTACTTCCGTATGTTTTTAGTCGCATGGATCGTTTTTTAATGTCTAATATCCAATATGGTGGACGTCAATTTAACGTAAAAATAGGCGCACAAAAATATTATGTCGCTATGCTTGTATTAATGTGTTTGAGTTCAGCAGTAATGATGGCTTTTGGTGTGATAGCTGCATTAGGAGGTTTGTCTGCTGAAACACTTATAAATGCAGAAGATGGGACATTTAACTTCGAACATGTTTCAACTGCTGTTCTTATTTTAGCTGGTCTATTGTACTTTTTTGTTATTAACGCGATGAGTGCATATTATAAAGCAACTATTCGTAATTACATCTTAGAAAACACGACTATTGAAGGTGTTGCATCGTTCAAATCGAACTACAAATTTGTTTCTTATACCGTATTATTATTTACTAATTTTTTAGCCATTATGTGCTCTTTCGGCCTAGCTTTACCTTGGGTGAAAGTGAGAATGACAAACTATGCCATTACTCATACTGACGTTGCATTAACCGATAATAAAGATAATATCGTAGATATTTTAGGTGAACAATCTACTGCGTTAGGTGAAGAAGTTGCTAACGTATTTGATGTAGATGTTGCGTTAATTTAATGATGAGTAATTTAAGCAGTTATGGCGAGAAATCGCTTGAAGATGTGACGGAACACTCTGGAGATATAACGCTTTATAATGCTCAGTATTATAAAGCGGGTCACAGTAAGCATTATCAAACACTCGTTAAGATTTTAGGTAATACTATTGAGGTGATGTCGGATGGGGAGTTGTATACCTATTTTCTCGTCGATTCGATTCTTGAACCGCCATTAGCAAAGTTACCTAGAGAAGTCAGGTTGAAGGATGGTAGTAAGCTCATTTTTAATGTAGAAGAAAATATCGAACAGCATTTTAAAGGCCGACATAATGCGTGGATTAGTGTTCTTGAAGAAAAAAAACGCTATATTTTTCTAGCATTTATATTAGTCCCTATTTTTTTAATGTTGATCATTAAATATGTGATCCCAACTACAGCGAAAACGATTGCTCCTTTAATGCCTCATTCGGTAAAGAGTCAAATCGACGAACACGCTATTGACGCATTCGATAGACTAGTTCTTGATGAGAGCAAGTTAACTAACGAAGAGCAGTTAAAAGTTACCAAAAGCTGGGAACAAATGCTCTTAGCAATAAACAGTGAGTCATCAGAACAACCACGTTATTCTCTATTGTTTAGAAAAAGCGAAACCCTAGGTGCAAATGCTTTTGCGCTACCAGGAGGAACCGTTGTCATTACTGATGAGCTTATCGAATTGCTCAAAGGTAAACCTGAAGCAATTCAAGCTATTTTGTTACATGAAATAGGGCATGTTTATCATAATCACGGCATACAAATGATGGCTGAGTCTTTAGGGGTTACCTTGGTTTTTACTTATTTATTTGGTGATATGGAGGGGATCACTGAGCTGTTTCACGGCGTATCTGCTTCTGTTATTCAAAATACATTCTCGCAATCGCTGGAGTCTGAAGCCGATGACTATTCCTTAATGCAACTAAAAAAGCTTGGTATATCAACACAAGCCTTGGCCGATGCCTTTATTGCACTAGGTGAAAAACATGGATTAGAGGAAGGGAAACTTGAAAAATATTATAGTTCACACCCTTCTTTACGGTCTAGAATAGACAAGGCAAAGCAGAATTAATGAGCTTATTTAAGCGGTATGAATTGTTATAAAAATTGACACCGTGATTCTCAATGAGTATAAAGAACGGGTAAATCAATGTTTTTGATGGAGTAACAATGCTTAATTACGACGATAATCGCGACTTTTATCGAATGATGTTAAATAGTCAGGTCACGGTAACGATAATTGATGATGAAGTGAACAGCACCATTCAGGCAACTTGCCGAGATTTAAGTGCTACTGGCATGGCTGTTGAAATGCCTCATCCACTAGAAATAGGTACTGCAGTAAGAGTACATGTAGAATCGGCTAATAGCAGTATCTCAGCGCTAGACGTGAAAGGGAAGGTCGTGCGTGTTGGCCAAGAAAGTGATGAATGTTACTTACTAGGTATTAATATCTCTGAAATTGATTAACCTGTTTTTATTACATATTAAAGAAAGGCCTGAATCACAAAAGTTGATTTAGGCATTGCTTATCCTCATTGGTTATTTGTAACCTATTTGTAGAGTTTCATGCAAAATAATTCAGTTCAGTTACTTCAAAAAGCAAGCTTTGCTTTTCAGCAGAAAAACTTTGCTCAAGCAATCGAAATTTGTCATCAAATACTAAATATTTCTCCATATCATAAAGATGCTTTTCATATACGTGCTTTGTGTTATGCAAGTACTAATCAAACAATGGAAGCAGAGCAATCGTTTAGGGAGGCAAAAAAAAATTGCAAGACTATAGATATTAACCTCCTAAGCAATTTTGCTAACTTCCTTAATCAAAATGGCAAGCTAGAAGAATCTCTTTTGTATTATAAAAAGTGTATTGAAGTAAATAAAAACAATGAATTCTTCTGGCGTTGTAGTGCTATTATTTACAATAAATTAGCTAATTATTCAAAAGCGATAATTTTTATTGAAGAGGCTATTCGATTAAACAGTTCAAACTATCAATCTTTTAATATTCAAGGTTCAATTTTAAAGAATATAGCTGAGTATATAGAGGCAATCGAAGCTTTTAAAAAAGGGCTAGAATTATCAAAAGGCAATCCTGAACTGTTGTTTAATTTAAGTCTATGTTATCGCTTAGATGGGCGTTTTAATGAAGCTTTTGATATCGTGAAAGGGCTTGTTAATAAAATCCCGAACAACCCTGAACTGGAATTTCAATTTGGTTGTTTATATTATGATTTAGCTAATTTTGAGCTGTCAGAAAGACATTTACGTAAAGCTATATCTATAAACCCTGAATATACTTTAGCTCATGAGACGCTAAGTAAATTGATTTGGGAAAATCAAGATCAAACTGAAGGGTTTATCAATAGTTATCATGAATATATTCGTTGTCATGCAAGAGCATCTGAACCCATGTTATGCTCGATGGCACAACAATATATTTTGATTGGTGAATATCAACAAGCAGAAACTACACTAAAGAATGCTTTACAGTCTCATCAGGGCTCTGTGGACTTATTATATGCTTTGTCTTCTGTTTATAGTCGTTCCAAAGATAATATTTTAGAAGCAAAAAAAATATTAGAAAGAATACTTAGTCAACAACCTAACCATCTTAGAGCGATATTAGATTTATCTGTTATTTTAATTAAACAAGAACAACATAAACTAGCAGAAGAATACCTTAATTCTGCGCTATCACTTGACAGTAATAATGCTGAGGTATGGGCTTATTTGGGGATTTGTTGGAAAAAAACAGATGGAAATAAGTTTAATTGGTTGAATGATTACGACAAACTTATTCATCATGGAGAGTTTAATGTTAAATCCATCGGATATACTCATGAAGAGTTCAAACAGGAGCTTTTAGAAGAATTATTTAAATTACATAATTCTAATCGCTCTCCGTTAGACCAAAGTGTTCGCAACGGTTCTCAAACCATGGGAAATATATTTCGCAAACAACCTTTAATTTTCAAAAAATTAGAACAATTATTAACAGAACAGTTTGAAATATTTAGAAGCCGTTTGACTGTTGATAATAAACATCCGTTTTTATCTAAAATAGAAAAGCCTATCTATTTTAATGGAGCATGGTCTGTTTTATTACAGAAAGAGGGCTTTCACTCAAATCATATTCATCCTAAAGGCTGGATTTCTGGCCCTGCGTATATTTCTATTCCGTCTCATTTTAATGAAAATGATCCTGATCGAGAAGGTTGGATTAAGTTTGGTGAAACATCTTTGGGTTTACAGGATGATAAACCTGATTTAGAAATTTGTCCGAGAGAAAATACCTGTATATTCTTTCCAAGTTATATGTGGCACGGAACTAACCCCGTTTCTAAGGATGCTCAAAGGATGACTATTTCTTATGACGTAAGCCCGAAAGTAAGATCATAAACGATAGGGTTTATGATCTACATTTATTTCTAGTCAACCTGACAAACTAAGCCCTTTAAATAATACCCTTCAGGATAATTTGACGATACCGGATGATCCGGTGCTTGATGAAGTCTATCGACAATGTAGGCATTTCTTTTTGCGTCTAGTGCAGCATCTGCAACAATCTTCTGAAATAAACTCGCTTCCATTAATCCTG
>Ga0209395_1004087_pt1 | contig 17488 bp, 13 predicted proteins | sample GOMGulsemesocosm_3_FD_184635 | JGI IMG/M metagenome (GOLD analysis project Ga0209395, IMG submission 184635) | Methane-oxidizing microbial communities from mesocosms in the Gulf of Mexico - GOM9D Gulf of Mexico (SPAdes) (version 2) | ecosystem: Environmental > Aquatic > Marine > Cold seeps... | reverse complement strand
TAATATGCGGGGTAGAATTTTCAATTTTCTGCTTGTCACTGATGCATAGTGATAAATTTTTCAGTACAACGAATAAACATAGAAAAATATCTTATGAATTAGCAGGATTTTCTTATACCTTATATTTAATACACACCCCGATATTATGTTTCGCTAGAGGGTATTTCGTAAATACTGAAGGCTATTTAAAATTCAATTTATATAATGCAATGTTGTTTCTTGTAGTCATTATGTCTGTGTTGGCGATATCATATTGTTTGGCTAAATTGACAGAAGTTCATACGCATAAAGTTTATAAATTTTTAAAAATATAAAATTTATAATATTACGTGCTTATGCACTTTACTCAGGAACTCATTGATAATCTCATCTTCGAGGCCGTTTGTCGAAGATCCATTGCCTTTAGTTTGGATTCCAACCTAAAACATCACTGTAATGACGTTTTTGAGAAATTTGGAATTATTCCTAATTGATCTACATAGGCAACGTTTTTTTGAAAACGCTTCTAAAACCGAGGGATTTATTATCAGATACATCACTAATTTATTCTCTTTACATACATTGAATTCAATCAGTCGTCTTTACTAAGATGTTTAATGATTGTCTTTTTAAATTCCTCCATCGTGAGTCTATTTTTAATAAATATTATTTGATAAACTAACTTTAAATCATTTTATGGAAACGCTCACTACCCGATTTTTGTGGTGATATAGCTTTAGTTTTTTTATATGGTTAAGGTCATTAATCGAGAGATATAACTGATAGTCAGGATGTTCTCTTCGACCACTTATAAAACGAGAAGAAGGTAATAAAAAAGTAGCTTTGTGACAAGAGGCTTCAATTTAAACACATTGAGTAGAATACACGGCTTTATTTTATAAGGGACTACCTTGCTTTTTAACTCGTACATTTTTATTTTACTATTTTTACCTATAACACTTATAATTTTCTTTTCCATAGGGAAAATAGGACATCATCGTGTAGCCATATCTTGGCTTGTTTTAAGCTCCCTGTTTTTCTATGGATGGTGGAACCCCAATTATTTGGTTCTTCTTCTATTCTCAATGATTTTTAACTACAGCTTTGGTGTAATACTTAGTAGTAAAAATAATTTTATTTTTAAAAAAGGCATATTATTAATCGGCATAGGCTTGAACCTTGCCCTACTAGGATATTTCAAATACGCCAATTTTTTTGTTGAACAATTAAATTTAGTCATAGGCACAAGCTATAACTTAGAAAATATAATACTTCCACTTGCGATTTCATTTTTTACCTTTCAGCAAATATCTTATTTAGTGGACGCATATAGGCATGAAACTAGAGAGTATAATTTTTTACATTACTGCTTATTTGTCACGTTTTTTCCTCAATTAATTGCAGGACCAATCGTTCATCACAAAGAAATGCTTCCCCAATTTGCTAATAATGATATCTATAAAGCGAATAGCAAAAACTTATCTATTGGTCTTTTGATTTTTACTATTGGATTATTTAAAAAAGTAATTATTGCCGATAATTTGGCCCTATTCGCCAATCCCGTTTTTGCTAGTTTAGATAATAGCGGTGCAATAACATTTTTTAGTGCTTGGTCTGGAGCACTTGCTTATAGTTTTCAATTATATTTTGATTTTTCGGGATACTCAGATATGGCAATTGGTATTGCCTATATGTTTGGTATCAAACTCCCAATGAATTTTTATTCTCCATATAAATCCACAAGTATTATTGAATTTTGGAGACGTTGGCATATCACTCTTTCAAGATTTCTAAGGGATTATTTATACATCACAATGGGAGGAAGTAGAAAAGGGGCTTATCGAAGATACGTTAATTTATTTGTTACTATGTTAATTGGAGGTATATGGCACGGAGCGGGTTGGACCTTTATAATATGGGGCGGCCTACATGGTGTATATTTAATTATTAACCATTCATGGAGACATACAAGAGTATATATACTTAAGTGGGCTCCCAGTGCCTCTCTCATTGAAGTTCTATTATCAACAATAGTCACCTTCGTTGCTGTAACTATCGCTTGGGTTTATTTTCGAGCTGAATCCTTAGCGGATGCAAACAGTCTACTTTCGACCATGTTTGGTGGCAATGGTATCTCATTGCCAATGTCATTTATTAAATATTCAGAATTGGTAAACTTTAATAGTGCTGTTTCTTTCTTTTCTTTTAATGGTGTTTATGGAGACCTTATTTATCAATTAGAGTCCAGTTTGAGTTGGATTATTATAGCTGGATTATTTGTATTTTTGACTCCAAACTCTATTCAAATTCTACAATATATAGAAACTAAAAAGTTGTCTAAATCTAATGCTTTGCCATCATATGCTTTGACAATCCTCGTTGCTACGATATTTGCATTTGTCTTATCTAATCTTATGAAAGTAAGTGACTTTTTATATTTTAATTTTTAAGGTGTGTTCATGTATAAGAAGTTAATAGTAACTTTTCTATTTATTACCACCTCGTTGTTATTTTTAATCTACATTATAAATATGTTGATAGATCCTTATGTCCTATCATCTAGTACAGGCCATATTAGTAATCAAGAAATAAGAATAACTAAACCAATTAAAGTCTTGGAAAATAGCCCTCAAAAAGTCTTAATTGGAAATTCTCGCAACAATTATAGCTCTGATCTTATAGGTGAAGAACATTCTAATTTTTATAACCTTTCATTATCTGGTATAGGTATTAATGAAATAGCGAAGTTGTTTTATCATGCTGTTTATTCTAATAACTCAAATTTAAAACTTGCTTATATTTCATTAGATAGTGTCTGTGATCCCAAAGATTTTTTGCATGAATCTAAATTTATAGATGAGCGATTTTTAATCAAACCTAACAATAATACATACAATATCCTTTTTAATAAATACGCATTATATACCAGTTATGACACACTTATTCTTTCAATAGAGAACGCAACAAAAGGCTTTTTAAATGAAGTCGGTAGACAAACAATATTTAATGAAGGTGATTATTTGGCTAAAGGGGCGGCTCATGCGCTACGAAAAAAGGAAGAAATAACGATCGGCGCTAAAAGCAACAAGAAACCTGCACAATCTATTATATTTGAGGACTATATAAAAACATGTGAAACAAAATCACTCGTCAAAATATTAGACATAGCAAAAAAAGAAAACATACAACTTACATTTTTCATAAACCCTGTAAATGTCAGGTATTGGGAAATACAACGACAGAAGAACAGCTTACAACATTACTTATTTAATAAAATAATAATTAAAAAAACCATTGATGCATCATTAATAGGTGCAAAAAATCCTATCAAAGTCATCGATTTTAGAAAGCTAAATAAATTTACTTTAGAGCGTTTGAGTTATCATGATGCTGCTGATTTATATTATGAGTACTGGTATGAATCATCGCACTTTACAAATAAATTTGGAGAAATGATTACAAACGTTTTACAACATGATGAATATAACAATACAGCGATAAGTAGTAATTTACTGGATATAGACATAGAGGCCGATTTTAAACAACAGCTTAATTCACTAAAAAACTGGAGGTTAAATAATACTGATCTGGTTCGCGAAATAGAGCAAGCTAAAAATTGTACTCAGAACAGTTGCTAGCCAATGTACACTTCCCGAAAAGTAATTTTAAATAAAGAATTGTTATGAAATTCAGAAAAGATATAAATGGATTAAGAGCTATTGCCGTTATCGCGGTTATGTTATTTCACTTTAACGCTTCCTGGTTACCTGGCGGCTTTGCTGGAGTAGACGTGTTTTTTGTTATTTCAGGCTTTTTAATGACTGGAATAATATTTCGGGGAATAGAGCAAGAAAACTTTTCTATTTTAAGGTTTTATGTTGCACGGGCAAACCGAATCATTCCTGCATTAGCAGCTCTTTGTGTAGTTTTACTGATATTCGGTTGGTTCTATCTTACTCCATTGGATTATAAGGCATTAGGTAAGCACGTGGCCAGTAGTATGGGATTTCTGTCTAATGTAATTTATTGGAGAGAGTCGGGCTATTTTGATGTAGCATCGCACGGAAAGTGGTTATTACATACTTGGTCGTTATCTGCAGAATGGCAATTCTATATAATTTATCCATTATTACTTGTCACTATGCGAAAGTTTATGCCTGTAAAAGCGATGAAAACAACGGTCCTACTTGGAATGCTCTTAGGTTTTATCTATTGTATTATCGCAACTTATATATGGCCTAACTCCTCATATTATCTATTAACTACCAGGGCATGGGAAATGATGCTTGGGGGAGTTGCTTACCTTTACCCTTTTGCATTACAAGATAAAAGAAAAAAATTATTAGAATGGTTCGGTTTAGTATTAATTATTGGTTCTTACTTTGTAATCTCAAAAGATAACCCTTGGCCGGGCTATTTAGCATTATTTCCAGTTTTAGGTTCATTCTTTATCATCCAAGCACAACGAAATAATAGTTTTCTCACAAGTAACATTGTTTCCCAAAAAATAGGGGCTTGGTCTTATTCAATCTATTTATGGCATTGGCCGCTAGTTGTTGCTCTTTACTACTTTTCATTAGATGAGAGTTTCGTCTATCTAGGCATTATTTTATCAGTGTTACTTGGTTTTATCAGTAATAAATATATTGAAAAACTTAAGTTTCGGAATGATTTAGGTAACCTATTTAGTTACCTAAAATGTAAGCCTGTCTATATGATGTTGATTGTTGGGATCTTTGGCGGTGGAGTTTTTATCTCAAACGGCTTTGAAAACCACTATTCTGATGCCGTAGTCGCCGCGAGTAACGAAGCTTTAAACAGGAACCCTTATAAATGTATGAGTGATCAAAAGTTCCCTTGTTATATAGGTAATGAAAGCAATATTAAGGCAATTATTGTAGGGGATAGCCACGCAGATGCTTTAACGACAGCTCTCGCAGATTCTGTGGGCTTGATCAAAGAAGGAATAATTGCGTTAACAGCGAGGAGTTGTCCGTTTGTATTGAATATTATGTCGACTACAAAAGGTAGGAAGTGTTATAACGAGAATATTCGGCGGATCGAGTATTTAGCATCTAACTATGAAGATGTGCCAGTGTTTTGGGTAGCAAGAACAGGTGTTTATTTATATGGTCAATCCAACCCTCAAAGGGTAAAAAGTATTAAAGATACTAAACCGAAAATCTACTTTACCAATCCATATAATAAGGCTGAAGATGCCTTATACGATGAATTAAAGGTTAATCTAAGTTTAACAATTGAGAAACTCCTTGTTAGCCACCCTGTTTATATTGTTCACCCGACTCCTGAAATGAGGAGGAATGTGCCGAAAATATTAGCTAAGAATCTTTTATTGGGTAATGGGGATTATGACTTATCAATAGACTTTAATTTATATAGTCAACGGAATAGGCGGGTAAGAAATCTACTCAACGAAATAGCAACTATTCACAGTATCCAAATATTAGATCCTATTCCGTACTTATGCCACAACGGGCGATGTATGGCGCAATTTGAAGGGCGGCCAATTTATTATGATGGTGATCATATGAGTGAATATGGTAATAAACTTTTAACACCAATGTTTAAGTTAGCTGTAAAACAACATTAAAGTAATAGCAAAGCTTTCTCTTTATAAAAATTTTGGAGGGGGCCTTATACACCTTAGCTTCATAGCTAAAAATTATGTTGTACCTTTATTGTAAGGGACCGGATAAATACTGAAATTTATAATTAGTGAGAGGTTATAATCATCCTAAATGTTGAACTATAATATTTGGCCGCTAATTAATGGCGATATTTACATCATCTGAAATATATGAGGCGATAAAATTACAATAGCAGATATGTAACTTTTAAATAAGTGAACAACGCCCAATTTTTCAGGTGAATCATGATTGGTGTTATATAACTTAATAGGTATTTTATTGCCGACTAATATTACATATAATCGTTCTGAGGTAATTCAGATGAAAATAAACTACCAAGTGTCATCGACATCACAGATAATACCAACTAGTTTATTCATGTCCGATCCTCATTACCTTTCTGTTTTTTCTTGGTCGAAAGTTCGGATCGTGGAGTGAGTGCTAAGCTTTATTATTTTTTATTTCGAGTTGAGGTTAACTTATGTCAAGAGCTATATTTAACAAAGTCAGTAGAAAATTATCTAAAGAAGTGAGCTATTTTTTTTGGAGTGTTAGACGCTTTTTAAACAAACCCCAAACCAGAGTTTTCTGCATTGGTTTCCAAAAAACAGGTACATCGTCCTTAGAGCGAGCACTAATAATCTTGGGGTATAAAGTTGTAAACACGAAGTATTGGCATAGGTATATGTGGATTAAGAATCTGCATAAGCCTAAATCACGTGAAAACCTATTACGTAGTTTATTTGATAGTAAATTTGATGCGGCTGCAGACAATCCATTCCCTATGTGCTTTAGGGAGCTCGACCGATTATATCCTGACGCAAAGTTTGTTCTTTCAGTTAGAGAAGAGTCAAATTGGATTAAATCAGCTCAGAACCATTTTCATAAAAATCCTACGCCAATGCTCGATTATGTTTACTGTAAATATAAAACGGATCCGATTGTTGATGAAGAATTATGGATAAACACCTATCGTCAGCATAATAAGGATGTCTTGGCGCATTTTAAAGATCAACCTGATAGGTTACTTATTATGAAAACGGAGGAATTCGATTTTGAGTCTCTTGCTATATTTCTCGACCGACCGTTGAATGTTAAGGAGTTTCCTCGCGTTAATACTAAAAAAGATCTAGAAAAAGAAAACGCTAAACAAAGCTAAACTTACTGAGGTAGATCAGTGCAAGCATGGGCGATGTAAGTGCTTGTTGGGATAATGCGGTTGTCGAAATATTTTTGTTAGCTTGAAACATGATTGGCTATTGAAAAGATCCCAACCTAGTCGTGAGCATATCTTTTCTATGACTCATTTGGTATTAATCCACCGTTATAGTTGTGAGGCCATTATACGTATAACTTTTGATGATTGGAAAAACTTAGTTGAAATCAAGCCGCTAGTGAATCATCTGTGCGGCAATTTTGGCGACAACTGTCTTGAAAAATATCGATTGGGTTAATTAGTCTTCACAAAAGTGTGCGGTTTCATTACATCAGTTCAGTGCTTACGAATATGTTAGACCGTTACAGCTTATTTATATAGAATATGGAAAATCTTCAGGAGTCAAGTCTTACTGATGATAGCGATGTGTACCCGTTTGTATGGCAGAGGTAGCAGGCTTTACCGTAAGGAACTAGGGAGAACCAAATAAAAAATATGAAGGGTTCTTCAGAATTGACCACCTATTTTTCGTCACATACAGAGAGATGAATTCATGATTAGCATAGTAATACCTGTTTTTAATGCAGCCAAGTATATAGACCGATGTCTGGAATCCGTTTTGAATCAGACCATTCGTGATTTCAACGTATGGCTTGTAGATGATTGCTCAACTGATGAGTCGCTTCAGCTATGTAAAAAGTGGGCCGCTATTGATGAACGTATAAACGTGATAGCGCTACCAATAAATAAGGGGTCGGGGGTTGCTAAAAATGCAGGTCTGGATGGAATTTTTGGTGATTATCGCCCAGATTACATCATGTTTATAGATGTGGATGACTTTGTACATCATAAGCTAATAGAGCGGTTGCATTTTTTATTGCAGGATAATAACGCTGATGTGTCTTGGGTGAGCTCAAAGAAAGTTCTTGATGATGAGGCCTTTTCAATTGACGCTACTGAAAATGGCGACAGAAACATCAGCGTTATTCAAGCAAAAGATTTGTTGCTGCGAGATGATTTGAGAATTGTGTATAGCCTTCTTTGGGCAAAACTATTCAAGGCTTGCTTGTGGCAAGATGTTCGCTTTCCAGAAGACAACTGTAGATTCTACGCAGATGGTGCTGCCACTTTTAAAGCTTTGTATGCGGCTAAAACGATCGTAAGGTCATCAGAACAACTATACTACTCGGTTCAATCTCTTAACTCGAATACTCGCAGTAAATACAGTGAACAAAAGTGTAGAGATGCGTTGTTTATGTGCGTCGAAAAATTAGATTTTTACTCAGGAACAAATGAAGCTGATTTGCTTGATGTCGCTTATAACGGATATTTGAACATTATTATGAGGGAATTTAAAAAGTGTGATGAGTTGGATGGTTCAGATGATTTAAAAAATGAATTGAAACAACTGTTCAGAATAAATTACAAAAAGCGCTTGTTTAGTAAGCATCTATCAATTGAAGATAAGCTCAGAATAATCATTTTTAGGATTTCTCCGAAATTGAAGCAGAGGATAGCTGGATTTAGGAATGATTCGCACCTATAACGGGGTTATACCAAATGGGTAGCTACCATGCATGGTAAGTAAATTCCATTGTTCATCGCCTTTCTTAAAGTGATAGTTTGGAAAATAGCTACCTATATGTCTTTGCCTTAAAGTATGTTCTGATTTTAACACCTAAGTGCGGCATGCCCTGCTCGAAGAGTCCCTTACAATACAGCAAGGGGCTTTATTAATTTATCACTGTCATTAAGTACTAATAGATTTTTTCCTTTTTAGTAAAAAAGTCAGCAAATATATTACACGTATTTCCAAACTCCTCCTAAGTAATAGATTGTTCACCATCAACAAATGCAGGCGTTTCAACCAACCTATCAAAGGCATTCCAAAACTTACTCGCCTCTTTTTATTGATATTACTAATTAAATAATTATATTGGAGTTAATAGAGATTTTTTAAAACGCGTTGTAGAAAATCTTTGGATTTCGAAGCATAACCTTGCAAGCTTTTCGCTTCTGTTGGAGAAAATACTTTGCCGGCACTTATTAATTTCTTGGCATCATCTAGGTTCCTAACAATTCGATCTGAAAAATCCACCACAGCTAACAATGACTCAAACCTAGAAGCGCCACGTTCTTCATTGATAAATACAAGATAAGGTTTATTAAATATATTAGAGAATATCACGCCGTGGTATGAGTCTGTAATAACCAACTTACATTCATTAAAGCGTTTGAGCCATTCTTCAACAGCCGGAAATACATAATCTTCGATATTACTGCCATTTACATCAAGTCGGTTTCTTTTAGGATAACAAGTGAGGATTTCTTCGCCTGTATTACTAGCTAAGTAATCAATGACCTCTTGTTTAAAACCAGCTGAATCTAATACATAGCTAAATATGCCCGATTCCTTATCTGTAGGGCCAGTAAATTTTTGATAGTCGGCTTTACTAAGCAGTAGGGTTGGGTCAGCAACCCACTCAGCTTCTCTATTGAGTTTTTCTTGGCAAAGCTTAATACCTGCTTGCTCTCGGACAGAAACATGATCAAATTTATCGATAAGCTGTTTGATTTTATCGGTTTCCTCGGGGTGGTAAACCCAACTATCAACGCCAAAAGAAGCGGCATAAGAGGCTTTTTTACACTTAATTTGATCGCCAAAGTCTAAAAAGTAACGACCAATATCTGAAATGTACTCTTTTCGCCAAACCTGATCACTACCTACCAAAAGTAAATCGAATTCATTTTCATCAATATACTTATCTAGATTAAAGTCATCTGTAACGGCCGGCGATAAAGTAATATTCTTATCAATAAAGCCAAGCATACCTGCGAATATTCTAGGGTAATGAGACTCCATGCTGATTGAAGCCTTGCGTTTGCCAAGCCGCTTTTTCACAAAGCGCCCAGCAATTAAAATCGACTGTTTCCAAAAGCCGTGCTTTTCAAATTGAAAGTTTAAAACTTCGCATTCATGCCCACAACTTTTTATGTAGGTGTGTAGGGCGTAGGCCTGCAAAATTCCACCATAGTTATGACGCATGGGTAATGTGACGATTGCTACTTTCATTTTTTACTCCAAAGGTACTTCGTGATTTTTTTTCTTTTATTTACAAGTCGATTAATTGCTTTTAGTAGAGTGAGCTTTTTACCCATGACCCGATCAAACTCTTTTGAATTACGGACTTTTTGCCATAACTTTAAACTGTGGTTTCGAATATATGCACGAAAAAGCTGTAATATCATTATATCCGCAGAAAAGCTATGGAAGCGTATATTACGGTTAAGCGTTCTACCATTGAAAAGCTTTTCTGCAGAACCTCGCATTTGATAGGCATCTTGACGATGATTAAAACTACCTTGTTGAGACGCATATACCTGATCCATGGTGATCGGATCTAATACAAGCTCTCCAGACTCTTTCCCTTCATTCAACAAACGATCAGATAAATCAGAGCGAGAGATAATGATATTTGTTCCCTCTCCCTCCTGCCGATAAGGAGGAATCCAGGCATCTCCCAAGGAAACATCAGCCAATTCTGATGTAACATCCTGACAAAAATCACAAGCTCTGGCTTTGAATAAGCCACTTCCCCACATATCACCCACTTCACGCATTCTTATTTCTTTAACTGACTTGTCATCGTTACTCGACTTACAGCCAAACTTATAATCTCCAGCATCAGAATCTAACACTTTAATCCGATATTCAGGCTCAACAATATCAGCAGCTTCAATGCCTACACGGCCAGCCAAATATTGCGTAAAGAATTCGCTTTTTACTCCGCCACATATAATACCGATGGTAAAAACCACCTTTTTCTTAAAATTTTCATCTTGATTCTGTCGAAGTCTAATCGCTTTGATAAAACAAGCTACACCTACAACAGCAATGGGCCCATTCAGTTGCTCAACCTGTTTGAGTGCATCAGCCATTGTTACGGGGTAATATTTAGTTTTTTGGGTGGATCGAGTCTCTTCTTCAGAAGAAATTAACGAATACTGATAAGGTTGTTCTCCTTTAGATTCACTCACTGAAAGTACATGACTGACAATTCCCTGCTTCAGTAAAGAGCGTGTAAGATAGGTGGCAACACCGCCAGAAGAAGAGTTTAGCCGTCCTTCTTTCCAGTGCCCAGCATAGAGATGGTTATACTTTCCTATACGATCATTCTTGTGCTTAGATGGCGGCAAACAAGTCTCAGCTATTACTCGTTCATCATACATATCCTGGTTTTGCTCTGTGGCTGGCGCAAAAGGACAAACCTTTAGGCATGATGCATCCGAGTCACAGCCTCCTGCATCCGCAGCAGTCCAAAATCCAGTGGGGCTAATTTCCATTTTTAACGCATCATTTGGACATGCGCTAACACAAATACCACAGCCTATGCATAAATCCTGGTCGACTACATGTTGAATAACAGCGGGTATTTTTAACTTATTCATCTCTATTTAATCTCTGTTTAATCTCTGAGTACTAATAACCGTGTTTGGTAAAAGGGGATTCAGCTTAAATTTATGTCGGTCGTAATTTATTTTTGATTCCTTGAGCAAAGCGATTGCAAATGTTCATTAAGTAGCGCCACTCTGGATACCGATAAAACCAGAGATAATAGAGAGTGATTATAGATATCAGTGTGCATATTATTGCGATTGTCGTATTCATCATTAGTGTGGGTAGAACTTCGGTCTCCACACTAAAATAGAAAACAGCAGTAAAGCTTGCTATATAGGCTGCCACGGCAGGTATAATTCCTATTAAGAGGCTATGGAAATTCTCTCGCCCTGTCACTGTAATCACAGTAACGATAATAAAACAGAGTATAAGAACAAATTCAACTGCCGTTCTCGCTACGGCAAGCTCAAAAATATCATCATAATCCCACATTAATAGTGCAGTTAGGGTTATGGCAAAGTGAATCAGATCGTATACAAAAATTCTACGTGTATTTTGTGCAATGTATAACAAGCGAGATATTTGCTTCCCTAAGATATTAGAAAACAGTGAAACAGCAAAAATAGCTAATAACGGTGAATACTCCCCCCACTGATCTCCTAAAAATAATAGCGTGAGTTCAAGGTGATTATTCATCATGATGATCACAATTGGAGTGCTTAATAACATAGATACAATGACACATACATTGCTTTGTATTCGGAAATAATATTTATCTTCCTTTATGCTAGAAAGTTGTCTTAAAAGCGGTTGAGTTAATGGACCCAGTATGTGAGAGCTGGCGATCATTGCCAGATATTTAGTTATATGATATCCGCCTAAAACTTCTGGTCCATAACGCGCAGCTACTATCATGGTATCTATCTGAGATTTACCATAACCAAGTAAAGATTGAGGTATTAACCAACCAGAAAACTTCAGCTGATCTTTGTAGTTTACCAATTGAAGTTTAGGTCTGTGTGGGTGAATGATATAACTACCAATCACCTTGATAGCAATACTTACTGTCTGACCAATAATCAACGCCCAATATGATTCGTAGATATATGCACAAGAAATAGTAATAATAGCGGCAATAATTTTTGCAGTAACAGTTAACTTCACTCTCGGTAAATAGATTTGGTCACGGGTAAACAAGACTGTGCCTGGGTTCCAAATTGAGGCTAGTTGAATATTAAAAGCCGCTAGCCATAAAATGGGCATTAATCTAGCATCATCGTAATAATCACCAATGAAGGGTGCAGCAATCACAAGTAGCAGGCTAATAGGCGATTTTAGTAAAAGGTTAATTGTCCATGCCGTATTCAGGTCTGAGCTTTTAACTTCATCTTTTACAATCAAGTATTGCCTCCATCCTGAAGAGGTAAAACTATCCAAAAAGCCGGTGACTAAAGTTGCTACAGCGACAATACCAAAATCTTCTGGCATCAGTAGCCGCGCCAAAATCAAAGTACTGACCATGCCAATGGCTTTGTCAGCCAAAGATTTCAGAACCAGCAGTAGACTACCAATAAATCCCTTTTTAATATCAGCCACGTTGTTCCCTACTTGTTAATATATCGACTTCTAATCTGTTTTGAATAAACTCAACTCGTTTACTCCAAGTGTTATTGCGCGCAAATTCTATTCTAAGTGAGGCGCTTTTGTCTGTTTGTTCTTCTAATAACATTTTTACATACTTGATAAAATCTTGGTCATTATGAGCTATACTTACTATCCCTTCTGGGCCATGAAAATCACATTCTGACGAGACTGTAGCTACGCCTTTACTACTATATTCGTAGATTTTAAGCGGATTTCTGTATTGATTAAACCGAGAATCTTTGTATGGACAAATGCCAACATCAAAACAGGCTATCTCTTTACTTAGTTCTTGATAAGGAAAACTACCTAACAACTTGAGATTGGAATGTTTCTTCTGCACATCGCACGCAACGGGTGTTTCAATGGGTCCTATCATCACCACATCGCACTCAGGTAATTGCTTACAAATTTTTCCAATTAGCGTTAAGTTAATTGAATGGTTAATCACCCCTACAAAACCTATAATCTTACGTTGATGCTCTTTGGGTGGTGGGATTTCTTCAATAAAGCTTTCATCAACAGCATTTGGAAAATGGCAAACTTGCGGCAAAGCACTGTAGGGTTGGTATAGCTTGTGACTGCAGATCAAGCTGGTCTTACTTAGCAGAATGCAGTCATTTAACACAGCATTATAACTTGAATGCCGAGCAAATGGATAGTTTCTATCAAGACTATAGTTGTCATAATAAATAAAAAAGTGAGGTAGCTTGAGTGGCTTAAGATAAAGCCATTGATCCGGCTTATAAAACCAAAGCAACTTGTTTTTAGCTCCTAGCTTTCGGCTGCGTAAAGCCAGTTGAAAGCGGATAGGGAGAGATACCAGAAGATACATCAGCAAGGTGTTGGAATAGCACCAACTAATAGGAGCCAAACTATAGAGATCACAGACGGTAATAGCACCCATTTGCTTATCTTTTTTGTGCTTTTTAAAGAACCAATGAAAAAACAATTTTGGCCGAGTAAAGTATGTGATTCGGGTTTCTTTAAGCTTTTCTGATAACCTTGTCAGAATGGGGCGACGATGAAAATTTTCGAAATCATCAGTGATTGTAAAAATAAATATGTCTAACATCACTTACTTATCTCTTGGATCGTACCATAGTGTTTCTGAAGCCTTTCAATTTGTTGATCATTACCATTATTCGCGACATTTTCTTGTGCAAGACCATTATCGTCTGTCCCCGACCATGTAACCAAATTGAAACTTCCGTTAAGTACTTGAATACAACACCGATTAAGTCGTACCATCCAAAAGAGCCAAACATCATCAGCATTAGGACATAGTTCGGTAAATAACTCTTGTTTAGTAGTGTCTATGTGTAGGCAGTGGGGAGGATATAACACTCCAGCACCACTGGTAGGGAAAGCAATAGCGGAGTTATCTTCATCTGAAAAATTTTGTGACCAAGTTGAATAGGGAGCTAAGGAACCGTCATGATTAAATACTACCCTATGAGCTCGATGAGCAACAATTTTTTTCTTATCACCTTTCCAACTGGTACTTAGTTTTTTTAACCAACTTCTGGTGTAGAAAATGTCATCATCAGCAGTGACTATAAATGCATCTGGATACTCTGTTAAGACAGGAACAATTTTTTTATACGATCGAAGATCATCACAAAATTTTATATCGAACCAATTATATTTCTTTTCAAATCGCTTTAATACGCGTGGAATGCAATTCTTGTCTCCCTGAGCAATCCATAGAATAACTTTATTTGGTTTTACAGACTGTGCCAAGAGAGACTTAATTGTTAAATGAAGTTTAGAAAATCGTGGTGGATAACTAGTTAACGACACAATAAGCTTATTAGGTAAGCTATGTTTTTTAGATGGTAAAAGCCCTGGAAATAGTAAAAACCTCGCGTAGATCTCATAAATAATAGACTCTAACTTCCAATAGAGTAATTTCAGTTTCATTTTAACCCTTACTTGCTTTTAGAAGTCTGCATAGTCGCTTGTAAACCATGTGCTTCTTAACAAAGGACAGTTCTTTGGTTTCAGCGGCAAAGTTTTTATAAATCTTTTCATTTATATTTTTCATATGAAGTGGCCATTCTTTAGTAGGCGTCCTATCTAAGTGCTTCTCCTGTATTTTTCCTAATTCATAACGTGCAATTCGACTGGTATATAGTTTAAATGAATCCCACGAAAAAAGAGACAACTTATCAAATTTGTAGCCAACCCCTTCAAGATAACAAACTCGCTTTGGCAAGTTAGCCTGTCCAAAGGTAAGGTCGGTATTTACTGCTTTGGTGAGGAAGGAATCAATCCAATTTAATCCTATCGGCAAACGGAATGGAAAACTCTGCATTCGCTTAATAAATGAATATCTTAATCCATAAAGGTTGCCAAAAAAGCATGATCGCTCGACAATTAAACTCTCATAAAACTCTCTATTACGGCCGCTGAGTGGCATTCCAGCTATCGCAACTGTCTCTTTAGGAGCTTGGCATAGCTTTTGTGTCATTTGAGCAAAGCACTGCTTTGAAAATTTTACATCGGCATCAACAAAAAAGTGTACATCAACCTCTTTGGCTAATTTGTGTAGATAATGGTTCCATGCGTTGCATTTATCTCCTACATCTAACTTAATAATCTTTAATTTTTCAAACTTTTCTCTTTGTTTAACTTCTGTAGCAATAACGATTGTATTATCAGTACAGCCATTGGCAATGAGATAAAAGGTATCTAAGTCCTCTGATATTTGCTCTTTAATGCTGAGGAGCGTTTTTTCAATGTTTTTCTCTTCGTTATAGGCAAACATAACAATTGAGTAGGTTTGATCATTCATTTTGAGTGCTCTTTTCTGATAATTTTTTTTCAAAAACGTGCTGTTTAGCTAAGTTAAGCGAGAGTAAAAAATAGAAAGCTTCAAACACAATAAGATCTAAAAATAACGCGCAAATAAAAAAACCTGCCAGAGATGTTATGCATACCTTATTGATATAATCTAATAAAGGATATTCTTCAATTTTATTTTTTACACAATATTTATAATTTTTATATGCCAACCAGAATAAATATAAATACAGTAATCCCGTTAATAGCCCTGTATTTGCTGAGAAATTAAGAAAGGCATTATGTGCTACATAAGGTGTATCTTGTGGAAAGTAAAGTCTGCTTGCATGTTGAAATCTTTGTGGGCCAACTCCTAATAATGGATATTCTTTTATTATTCCTAGACCGTGCTGCCAAGAGACTAATCGAGGATTTAATGGTGCCGTTGACGATACATTTTGGCTTTTTTCAATGGTATTTGTTGAGCGATTAAGCATAGAACCACCCTGTGTAATCAACGCCACGACAAAGCCAATGATAAGGATTTTGTCAAATATTTTTGATTTTATTAACCTTGAGGCGATGAATGTTGCCACTACAGTCGCTACCATTGCACCTCTTGAGCCAACTAAAAATAGACTATGCCATAAAAGCGGTACTACCATTAGCAGCGGGTATTTATAAATTATTTTTTTTATATAGAAAAAACTGAATAATAAAAAGGGCATGCCAATCATAAAAATAGCTGAAAATACGTTTTCGTCTTTGTAAATACTACCTCGTGGCCCCATTAATCTACCGTTATTAAACTGACTCATATTCCAACTGAAATATTGGTCGTTTGACCAATATACATAATAAATCGTTAGTGAGATCATTAAAACACACATGACTTTTAATGCAATTTCAGAGGTGATTAGGCCTAAGGTAACGAAATACATGATCATAATAGTATTTAATGTTTCTAATACTACCTCAGCTCTTGTACCAGCTCTATAAGAATCAAAAGGGCTGAATTGATGTGAAAGGTGGAACATAATCCACATTATCAATAAGACAATATTTTGCTTTCTTTTATAAACCGTAAAGTCTATTTTTTTATTTAATACGGCAAAGCCACAAGCAAGTATTGTTAATACAGATAATATCATTGAGGGTGAAAAAGGTAGTCCGTCAAAGTGCCAAAACCATATATATTGTGGCTGCATTACACCAAACGCTAAATAGGTAACGGCGGCTACCCACGGGCTTTTAAACATTTTGATAAAAATGTATGCAGCAATCAAATAAACTAGTATAGCGCCCAAAAATATTTCTCTTGTTAAATGATTAAAATTTAATGTTTGTAGAATGAAGTATCGAGAGTTAGATTATCGGAATAAATTTCAACTTTCAGTCTTCGGCTAATTGTTATTTTGAAATACGGCTTGAGCATTTTTAACATGCACTTGCCAGTCTAATGTTTTTTCTACGTGTATTCTACCCGCCGTACCGAGCTTTGTGCATTGCTCTGGCTCTTGAAGTAAGGTTATTAGTTTCTCAGCTATCGGTTCTGGTTGAGTGCAATCTACAATGTAACCTGTTTTTCCTATGACCATGGTTTCTGCTGTGCCACCTGAGTCGCCTGCAATAACAGGTTTAGCACATGCTTGTGCTTCAACTAGCACCATTCCAAAACCTTCAATGTCTAGCCCTACGGTTCTATTAGGAAGGGCAAATACATCACATTGTTGGTATGCTTGAATCATTTGTTCATCGCTAATTTCAGACATAAATAACACATTGTCTTTAAGGCTTAATTCTTCAGTTAAACTTTCAAGTTTTTGTTTTTCTTCGCCACCGCCAATAACTGCGTAAAGAATATTCGGAATTGACTTTTTA
>Ga0209395_1004085_pt1 | contig 17492 bp, 16 predicted proteins | sample GOMGulsemesocosm_3_FD_184635 | JGI IMG/M metagenome (GOLD analysis project Ga0209395, IMG submission 184635) | Methane-oxidizing microbial communities from mesocosms in the Gulf of Mexico - GOM9D Gulf of Mexico (SPAdes) (version 2) | ecosystem: Environmental > Aquatic > Marine > Cold seeps... | reverse complement strand
ACTCCAGTGATTATTGAATTCGCTGTAAAGGGAGATAATCTGGCGTTAAAACTGGATGAATTTGAAATTTCACTAAAACGAGCGCACGGCGATTTCGAGTTTAGAGAGCTTTGCGAACCGAAGATTTATTTCGCAACCAATGATGACAAATATTTAACTATTGAAGTCCGACTATCGTACCCAACAGGAGAATATTACATTCATTAACTAAATTCACGATAAGTCGTTAAAGAAGATTTGAGAAGTTAATCCGCTTTTTGGTTGGGGAGTTAAGAACCATTTTATTTAACTATTAAACAGTAGTAGAATTTAAAAAGTGGTACAAAAATTTAAAAGGTGGTACATTAGTGGTACAAATGGATGGAGAAATTTAAAAAACAATGCTTTTAATACTTGAAAAACTCAATCCTGATCACGTAAAAAACACAACTAACTGTAGTTCAGTGTGTTGTAAAATTAAAAAACCCTTAACTATCTGATAGTCAAGGGTTTGAGTGCAAAATTTTTGTGACCAGTCTGGGGCTCGAACCCAGGACCCTCTCCTTAAAAGGGAGATGCTCTACCAACTGAGCTAACTGGTCATTTTGTTTCTGTAATGCGGGTGCAAATATAAAATGTTTTATTAATAAAACAATACTTTTTTTTAATAATTTTTCGTTTTTTTGCATTGCAAATATGTATGTTTTTCATAATCAATTTATAACGTGTAAATGATAGTAATTTTAATTGGGTATATGGCCTCTGGAAAGTCGACAATTGGTCGTGATTTAGCTGATAAAGTAAATTATCAGTTTGTGGATTTGGATGATTACATTGAAGAAAGAGAAAAAATGAGCATAGTAGATTTATTTAAAACCAAAGGAGAAATCTATTTTAGGAAGATTGAATCTATATATTTAAAAGAAATTATAGCGGATAAAGACGACATTATTTTATCTCTAGGAGGTGGAACACCATGTTATGGACAAAACATGTCCTTTTTGCAAAAAGCGTCTAAGGTGAGCTCTATTTACCTAAAAGCATCTATTGGAGCATTGATTAATAGGCTTGAAAATGAAAAAAGTAAAAGACCCTTAGTTGCTCATTTAAAAACAGAGGAAGAACTTGGAGAGTTTATTGGAAAACATTTATTTGAAAGGAACCAGTTTTATAGTCTGGCCGATGAAACAATTGTGACAGATGTATTGTCAACAAAAGAAATTGTAGAGGCAATTAGGATTAAATTATTCTAATACAACTTCAAAAATTTTTCCGCTTAGATTAACTTCTATATGTTCATGTAAAGAGGTCGACAAAGAAATTCCTTTAAAATCAGCTTTAACAGGATACTTCTTATGATTTCTGTTCACTAATACAGCTGTTTTGAATTGTTTTAAAGGCACGTCCAAGAAGTGTTTTACTCCATAAATTAGTGTGGTGCCAGAGTTTAATACATCATCAATTAATATTACAGATTTATTAGTGTAGTCTTCTACAGCTAATGATGTTTTAATGTCATTTCGCGGATTCTTTTTGTCTATAGAGACCTTGCAAAGTTTGGGTTCAATTGAAGAAATTTGACTAATAACAGTTTTTAGCTTTTTTGCTAAAACATATCCATTACTTTCAATACCGGCTAAAATTATATCCTGCTCGTCAATGTTATTCTCATAAATTTGATATGCAATACGCTTAATTTTATGATTTATTTCTTGGTGTGTAAGGATTACGTTATTTTTAGCAGTCATTTGGCCTTATGGTTATATTGAAAGGTAAAATTACTCATTTTCATCATAAAAGCCGTCAATATCTCTACGGTCTTTTTTTGTAGGCCGGCCAATACCTTTTTTGCGATAATAGTCTTTGCTGTATTTTAACATTTCCTGAGCTTCAAACTGCTCTTTTGGAGTTGTGTCTGTTCTATAAATATCTACCAGTTTTGCTCCAACTCGACTTGGTGGTAGGTCGTTTACTGTTAGTTGATAGTTGATTTGGTTTTTTCTAAGCTCAATTTTGTCCATGGCATAAACCTCACGGCTAGGTTTAACAGTGTTACCATTCACTTTAATATGACCTTTTTTGCAGGCCGTAGTGGCAATGCTTCTGGTTTTAAAATATCTCACACACCAAAGGTATTTGTCTATTCGCATAAAAATGTAAAAACTACGTTAATGTAATAGTACAAAAATATTATAAAATTGTATCTTGCAGCTCGAAAAAAAATGCAAAATGGAATGAGCATACAAATTGTATCAATTATAATGAGATAATTTTATGCTAATTGTACCAGGCAAAAGGAAAAAAGAAAAAAACACAGATGAAAATTAAATATTATCTATTACCAATTTTGGCTATTGCCTTAAGTTTTAATGCTTGTAATAAAGAAGATGATGGAATTGATACTGGGGAACCAGAAGAGGACAGACAAGAACGACAAGATAAAGATAAGGTGATATTATTAGAGTATTTGGGGACACATTATTATAACTCTGAATTTTTTAATGGGAACACAAACCCCTTAATGAATGATCTTGTAATTACTGAGCTTACAGAAGGTGAATCAGTACCAGCAGATCATACACTTTTGATTGATGCTGTTGAGACCAAAACGTCTTTGTATGCGGATGTGAATTATGAATTTTATATTCTTAGAATAAATCAAGGAAGCGGAGATTCACCACATTTTGTTGATAAAATTCGATTAAATTATTCTGGGAATTTATTGGATGGAGAAGTGTTTGATAGTTCTATCACTCCAGTAGATTTTGATTTAGTATCATTAATACCTGGATGGAGTAGAGTAATTCCTGAATTCAACGTGGCAGGGTCATATGTAGATAATGGTGATGGAACAGTGTCATATAATGATCCAGGAGTTGGAGCAATGTTTATTCCTTCTGGATTGGCATATTTCTCAGGTGGTTCTAATGGAATTCTACCGTATAATTCTTTAGTTTTTAAATTTGAGTTATATCAAACAGAGGTTTCAGATCATGATCAAGATGGAATACCTTCATATTTAGAAGATTTAAATTTCAATTTAAATATGAGTGATGACGATACTGATGAAAATACAATACCTAATTTTGCAGATTTTGATGATGACGGTGATGAAGTTTTAACTATTAATGAACTTTCTCCAATGGTATATTTAGTTGATACTAATCAAGGTGATTTGGAGCCTATACTAGTTGAAGGTAGAGAATTTGAAATTAGCAGGTCAGAAGATGATGGAGTTATTACTATTAACACAGTTAAAATTATGGATAGTAATAATGATGGATTAGATGATTATCTTGACATTAATATTACAATTAATTACAACGAAGAGAATTAATGAAAATGAACTTATCTCAATAGTGGAGATAATAAATTCTATAAAATAATATTAAACCAGTAAACTTTGTTTACTGGTTTTTTTTATGTCAATACAAAACGAATAGAAGTGATGTACAAGAAGCGATTAGAACTTGTTAGCTGGTGATTCTATATGTGTTTTTTCTAAGTTACCAATATGCTATGTAATCTTTAATTTTTATTAAGCATAACTTAGCGATCTTATTCTAATAAACTTAATTATTGTTTTGAGTAGTACGCTTATATATAACGGCTATTACCAACATCAAATAGTTTTATTAAGAGGAAATGGTAGGCATAAAAAAAAGCCGCATATAGCGGCTCTTTTGTATGTGATATTAGATTAATTTAAAGAATAATAGATAAACTCAAAATTAATTGCTCAGGACGCGTATCTAATTTTCCTGATCCAATATTGTTATTATTTAAAAAACTTGCTTCATTGTCACTAAATCCTCTTTCATAGCGTACATCTAATGCAAACTTATTGAAATTTAAAGCAGCTCCAAAATTAAGTCCAACTGAGAATTCATTTTCAACTTTACTTAGAGTAGCACCATCTAAATCCGTGTCAATAATATATTGAAAAGCTGGGCCCGCAAAAACACTTATAGGGCCAATGACTTTAATTCCAACCAAAAGTGGAGCATCCAGTTTTTTCATATCAAATTCGCCACTACTATATTCACTTTTAGTACTTGTATATACAAGTTCTGGTCTCAAATATAATGAGCTTCCCCATTTTCCAAAAACCCCAATATGATACCCCATATTTTTATCTGGATTATCTATGGTTTCGGTAATAGAATTTTTATAATCACCATTACCGTTGTAGTTTAATCCTGCTTTAATACCATAAGAGGTATCCGTTTGTGACCAGGAATAGCTACTTAGGCAAGTGAATAATACGAGTAATATTAAATTTTTATTCATTAAATACTTGATTTTAAAGTACGCTTGAGCGTTTTTTAAATGTTTCATAATTGTTCCGTTTTTTGAATTACTTTATCAAAACGGGATAATTATTTAATTATTTCCTTTTAATAACCAATTCAGCCTTTTTTATAATGGATGCACTGTTCAATCCATATTTTTCCATAAGCTGTGCAGGCGTTCCAGATTCACCAAAAGTATCACTAGTAGCAACAAACTCTTGAGGAGTTGGTTGATGCTGTGCTAGAGTTCTGGCAACACTTTCTCCCAATCCACCATAATAGTTATGCTCTTCTGCAGTTACAATACAACCAGTTTTGCTAACTGAGTCTAAAATAGCTTTTTCGTCAAGGGGTTTAATTGTATGAATATTAATAACCTCGGCTGAAATTCCTTTTTCATTTAAGACCTTGGCAGCTTCTAATGCTTCCCAAACTAAATGTCCAGTCGCTACAATTGTAACATCAGTACCTTCAGTTAAAGTGATAGCTTTTCCAATTTCAAAAGTTTGATCTTCAGGAGTGAAATTTGCTACTTTTGGACGACCAAAACGTAAGTAAACAGGACCATCGTGATCGGCAATAGCAATAGTTGCGGCCTTAGTTTGATTATAGTCACAAGTGTTAATTACAGTCATTCCTGGTAACATTTTCATGAGTCCAATATCTTCAAGAATTTGATGTGTAGCACCATCTTCTCCTAAAGTTAATCCAGCATGAGATGCACAAATTTTCACGTTCTTCCCTGAATAAGCAACACTTTGACGAATTTGATCATAAACTCTTCCTGTTGAAAAGTTAGCAAAAGTTCCAGTAAATGGAATTTTTCCACCAATGGTCATACCTGCTGCGATTCCAATCATATTTGCTTCTGCAATTCCAATTTGAAAAAAGCGTTCTGGATGATTAGCTTTAAAATCATCCATTTTTAACGAACCAATTAAATCGGCACAAAGTGCAACAACATTTTCATTCGTTTGACCAAGTTCAGTTAAACCAGCTCCAAAACCAGAACGGGTATCTTTACTTCCTGTATTTGTATATGTTTTCATTTCTTTTTTGTAATTGTTGGTTAGTAGTCTCCTAAAGTTTCTGGGTTTTGAGCTAAACCATTAGCTAATTGTTCATCATTAGGAGCCTTTCCATGCCAAGCATGTGTATGCATCATAAAATCAACACCATTCCCCATCATAGATTTTAATAAAACGCAAACTGGTTTTCCTTGTCCAGTTTCAGATTTGGCTTCAGCCATGCCTTTTAAAATGGCATCTATGTTATTACCTGCTTCAATATCTATAACTATCCAACCAAAAGCTTCAAACTTAGCCTTAATGCTTCCCATTGGTAAAACATCATCAGTTGCACCATCAATTTGCTTCCCATTTAAGTCAATTGTAGAAATTAAGTTATCTACTTTTTTAGCCGAAGCATACATAATAGCTTCCCAATTTTGACCTTCTTGCAATTCACCATCACCATGTAAACTATAAACTAAATGATTGTCATTATTTAGTTTTTTAACTTCTGCTGCACCAATAGCAACTGACATACCTTGACCTAATGATCCAGAAGCAATTCGTATCCCTGGTAACCCTTCATGGGTTGTTGGGTGTCCTTGTAATCTAGAATTTAAAAGTCTAAACGTATTCAATTCTTCGACAGGAAAATAACCAGATCGTGCTAAAACACTATAAAAAACAGGAGAGATATGACCATTTGATAAAAAGAAAAGATCTTCTTCTAATCCGTCCATATCGAACCCTTCTTTACGATCCATTATCTCATTGTATAGTGCTACAAGAAACTCTGCACATCCAAGAGATCCTCCAGGGTGACCAGAATTTACTTTGTGAACCATTCGTAAAATATCTCTACGAACTTGTGTTGTAATACTTTCTAATTGTTGTGTGTTTGACATGTGTAATTAGTTACTAATTTAGTCGGCAAAAATAAGGGTTTATTAAGCCTTAACAAAACGTTTTATAAGCACTTATTAACGAATTAATGCGATTTGCTAACAATTTAATATCCTATTAAGGAAGGAATGGAATTTTCTTATTTATATTTGCTCGCTGATAAATGGAAAATATGTTTTTTAAACTTGAAGGAAAAGATGCTCAAAGTAGAGCTCGAGCGGGTAAAATAACAACGGATCATGGAGTTATAGAGACCCCTATTTTTATGCCTGTTGGAACCGTGGCATCTGTAAAAGGAGTGCATCAACGGGAATTAAAAAATGATATAAATCCAGATATAATTTTGGGAAACACCTATCATTTATTCTTACGACCAAAAACGCCTATTTTAGAAAAAGCGGGTGGATTGCATAAGTTTATGAATTGGGATAGAAGTATTTTGACTGATTCTGGCGGATACCAAGTCTATTCATTGTCTGCTAATAGAAAAATAAAAGAGGAGGGTGTAAAGTTCAAAAGTCATATTGATGGAAGTTATCATACGTTTACGCCTGAAAATGTAATGGAAATTCAGCGAAGTATTGGCGCAGATATTATCATGGCATTTGATGAGTGTACACCATACCCTTGTGATTATAATTATGCAAAACGATCCATGCATATGACACATAGATGGTTGGATAGATGTATTAATCATCTTGATAAAACACCATTGAAATATGATTATAATCAAGCATTTTTCCCTATAGTTCAAGGAAGTACATATAAAGATTTACGAAGACAATCAGCAGAGTACATTGCAAATTCTGGTGCCATTGGAAATGCCATAGGTGGATTATCTGTTGGAGAGCCAGCAGAAGAGATGTATGCTATGACAGATGTAGTTTGTGAGATTCTTCCAGAGGATAAACCAAGATATTTAATGGGTGTAGGGACACCAATCAATATTTTGGAAAATATTGCGTTAGGTATAGATATGTTTGATTGTGTAATGCCAACACGTAATGCCAGAAATGGAATGCTTTTTACCGCACATGGCACAATAAATATAAAGAATAAGAAGTGGGAAGATGATTTTTCGGTAATAGACGATATGGGGATTACTTTTGTTGATACCGATTATTCTAAAGCTTATTTAAAACACTTGTTTAGTGTTAATGAACTATTAGGGAAACAGATAGCTACCATTCATAATTTAGGATTCTATTTATGGTTGGTTAGAGAAGCAAGAAAACATATATTAGCAGGAGATTTTAGAGAGTGGAAGGACAAAATGGTAAAACAAATGGATAAGCGTTTGTAGTAAATGAAAATATTAGATTGGTACATATTAAAGCGTTATTTGTTTACATTCATTATGATGCTACTCTTGTTTATTCCTATTGGAATAACGGTTCATCTCGCTGAAAAGATCGATAAAATTCTTGCAAATGATGTGCCTTTCCCTGAGGTTGCACAATACTTTTTAGATTTTACAATTTATTTTGCGAATCTATTATTTCCTTTATTTTTATTTCTTTCAGTAATTTTATTTACCTCCAAATTGGCTAATAATACTGAAGTTATTGCCTTTTTGAGCTCAGGGGTTTCTTTCTCGAGGTTTTTGAGACCTTATATTATTGGAGCTTCTTTAGTTGCTATTTTCGCACTTGTATTAGGGATGTTTTTGGCGCCACAAGCCAGTAAGGGATTTAATGAATTCAGTTATAAATATTTAAGCGGAAATAAAAAAGCCAAAGAGACGCGGCAACTCTATAGGCAAATTAATGATAACGATGTTATTTATGTGTCTAGTTTTAATACCAGGGATAATTCAGGTAGCGGCTTTACACTTGAGCATTTTGTTGATAATACGCTAGAGTATAAAATTGAAGCTACAAAAATAAAGTATATAGAAAAAGATTCAACCTATAGGTTGTCTGCGTATAAAAAGCGGATTATTGGTGAAAATGATGATATTATGATCTTTGAGAATAATAAAGACACCCTTTTCGCTTTTGATTTAGAAGATTTAACTCCTGTAAAGTACATTGCAGAAACGTTAAGTTATAGTGAACTTACTTCTTTTATCTCAAAGGAAGAATCCAGAGGATCTTCAAATATTGGACGCTATAAAGTAGTGCTTTATAAGAAATGGAGTTTACCTGTGTCTGTATTTATACTTACAATAATAGCGGTAGCAGTATCTTCTAAAAAACGTCGTGGAGGAATGGGGGTAAATCTTGCTTTCGGGATTTTTATTGCCATGATTTATGTGTTTTTTGATAAGGTTTTTGGGGTGATGGCAGAGCAGTCCGATTTTTCACCAGCCGTAGCAGTTTGGTTTCCTAATTTCATTTTTGGTATTTTAGCGGTATATTTATTATATAATGCTAAGCGATAAAATAAAGAATTATTTACATCTTCATTTACTTGTATTTATAGCCGGATTCACCGCGATTTTAGGGGAGCTTATATCAATTGGTTCAATTCCTTTAGTTTGGTTTAGAATGTTAATTGCAGGTATTTTAATGTTCGGTTATATTAAAATTAAAAAGATTGACATTCGAGTTAATTTTAAAACCGCTATTAAATTTTCTCTCGCTGGAATTATTATCGCATTACATTGGATAACTTTTTTTGAAGCCATTAAGCAATCCAATATCTCTATAACATTAGCAATGTTTTCTACAGGAGCATTTTTTGCGGCACTAATAGAACCATTATTCTTTAAAAGACGGATTATTTGGTATGAAATTATTTTTGGACTTCTTATTATTCTTGGTGTTTGGTTAATTACCCAAACAGAAATAAAATATCTGAATGGAATTATATTAGGGATTTCATCGGCACTATTTTCAACATTATTTGCTGTTATTAATGGTAAATTTGTAGAACGATATAGAGCATCATGTATTTCATTTTACGAATTTGTTAGTGGCGTATTCTTTATTTCTGTGTTTATTATCATTTTTGGAGATGGCTTCGATGCTGATTTTTTTAAGTTAAGTGCTTCAGATTGGAAGTACCTAATCATTTTAGGATCTATTTGTACTGCTTACGCCTTTATTGCAGCCGTTCATATTATGAAACAAATAAGTCCATATACCGTAGTGTTAACTTACAATATGGAGCCTATTTATGGTATTGTTTTGGCTGTTATTTTATTTCCTATAAAGGAGAAAATGAGCCCTGAGTTTTATATTGGAGCGGCAATAATTATTAGTACCGTAATACTCAACGGAATACTAAAAAATTTAAATACTTTAAAAACAGGACGTTCAAAATAAGTTAAGACGATTAAAGTTTTTATATTTGTACGCTAACTAATAATCTTAAATTTCTATGGAATATTTAGAATTTGAGCTCCCAATAAAGGAACTAGAGGAACAACTTCAAAAATGTCAACTTATCGGTGAAGAAAGTGATGTTGACGTTACAGAAACTTGTACTCAGATTGAGAAAAAATTACTGGAAGCTAAAAAAGATATTTACAAAAACCTAACTGCTTGGCAGCGAGTACAAATGTCTCGCCACCCTAACAGACCATATACTCTAGACTACATTAATGCCATTTTTGGAGATTCATATTTGGAACTTCATGGAGATCGTAATTTTAAAGACGATAAAGCCATGATAGGTGGTTTGGGTAAAATTGGTGATCAAAGCTATATGTTTATAGGTCAACAAAAAGGGTATAATACTAAAACGCGACAATATCGAAATTTTGGTATGGCTAACCCGGAAGGCTATAGAAAGGCGCTTCGTTTAATGAAAACTGCAGAAAAATTTGGTATTCCTGTGGTAACACTAATTGATACTCCAGGAGCATATCCAGGTTTGGAAGCTGAGGAACGTGGTCAAGGAGAAGCTATTGCTAGAAATATTTTGGAAATGACTCGTTTAAAAGTTCCAATTTTCACTATAATTATTGGTGAAGGTGCCTCAGGAGGTGCTTTAGGAATTGGAGTTGGAGATAAAGTTCTAATGTTAGAAAATACTTGGTATTCTGTTATTTCTCCAGAATCTTGTTCTTCTATTTTATGGAGAAGTTGGGAATATAAAGAACAAGCTGCCGAATCTTTAAAACTTACTGCCAAGGATATGAAGAAAATGAAATTGGTAGATGAAATAGTAAAAGAACCTTTAGGTGGAGCACATGTTGACAGAGAAAAAACATTTGCAACAGTTCGAGATGCCATTGTGAAGTCTTATGATGAATTTAAAAACTTATCACCAAAAGACTTAGTTGAAAAACGAATGGATAAATATTCTCAAATGGGAGAATTTAAAGACTAAGCCTTTATTAATCGAATAAAAATTAAAGTCCGAAGTTTCTACTTCGGCTTTTTTTGTGCTTATTAACAAAATTGTTAACTTATTAACAATAAAATTGTTGACTGATGGTTAACAATGTCGTACCTTTTTTAATCTATAATTCCTTACAATTTAGTTACATTCGCTCTCATGAAACAACCCAATACATTTCAAGGCTACAAAGTTGATAAAAGTACTATTATAAGTCTTGAAAAGGGTAAAATCCCACCTCAAGCCCTTGACTTAGAGGAAGTTGTCTTAGGAGCTATGATGATAGACAAAAAGGGAGTTGATGAAGTTATAGATATCTTAAGTCCAGAATCTTTTTATAAAGAAGCGCATCAATTTATATTTGAAGCAATTTTTAAGTTGTTTGAAAACAGTGAACCTATTGACTTATTAACTGTTTCAACCCAATTAAAGAAGGAACGGAGACTTGAAATGGTTGGTGGAGACTTTTACTTGATCTCTTTAACCCAAAAAGTGTCTTCTTCGGCCCATATTGAGTTTCATGCACGTATTATATTGCAAAAGTTTATTCAGCGTAGTTTAATAAAAATATCAAATGAGATTATTGAAGACGCCTACGATGAAACTAAGGATGTATTCGATCTATTAGATACTGCCGAATCTCGATTATATGAAGTAACTCAAGGAAATATCAAAAAATCATCAGAGACTGCTCAAGATTTGGTGATACAGGCTAAGAAAAAAATTGAAGAAATATCAAATAAAGAAGGATTGAGTGGTATTCCAACTGGATTTGATAAATTGGATAAATTAACTTCAGGTTGGCAGCCTAGTGATTTAATTATTGTAGCTGCGCGTCCTGGTATGGGTAAAACTGCCTTGACATTAACTATGGCAAGGAACATAGCCGTGAATCAAAATATTCCTGTTGCGTTCTTTTCCTTGGAGATGGCTTCTGTACAATTAATAATGCGACTAATCTCATCTGAGACGGGATTATCCTCTGAGAAATTGCGTACTGGAAAACTTGAAAAACACGAATGGGAGCAGCTTAATGTGAAGGTAAAAAGCCTTGAAAAAGCACCATTATTTATTGATGACACACCGTCACTTTCAATATTTGATTTACGAGCAAAGGCTAGGCGATTGGCATCGCAACATGGTATTAAAATGATCATGATTGATTATTTACAATTAATGACAGGTGGTAATCATGGTGGAAATAGAGAACAGGAAATATCTATGATTTCACGAAACCTAAAGGCTTTAGCAAAAGAGTTAATGGTTCCTGTAATAGCATTGTCGCAGTTATCACGTGCAGTAGAGACACGTGGTGGAAGTAAACGACCATTACTTTCCGATTTACGTGAATCTGGTGCCATTGAGCAAGATGCCGATATTGTATCATTTATTTACAGACCTGAATATTATAAAATTGATGAATGGGATGATGAAGAGCGTTCACCAACAGATGGACAAGCTGAGTTTATTATCGCTAAACATAGAAATGGTGGTTTAGATAATATTAGATTGAAATTTATTGGACACCTAGGAAAGTTTGATAATCTTGACGATTTTGATTCTCCTTTTGGTAATGAATTCCATTCTAAAATGAACGCAGCCGCCAATGATGATACATTTAAACCAGATAATTTCCCATCACCAGATCAAGCTTTTGGAAGTTCCTTTAATGGTGATGATAATGATGTACCATTTTAATCCCTAAAATTCCCTTAAAACTAATTATTCAAAAATAAAATTTAAGTATCTTTCGTTGTTAATTGAAAAGATTCATATGGCTTCTTTCTTGGAGAAATGATGCTATAAGATTTGATTTTTAAAACTGTCATTTTTGAAAAAATTTATATTCATACTTCTATTCCTTTGTATAGGGCTTAAGTCTTATGCATCGTATATCCTTATTCCTATGGATACTGAGAGCCAAAAAAACCACCTTAAAGCGTATGGTATTACTTATTGGACTTTAGAGAAAGAACAAAAAGTTAAATGGTTATTAAACTTTCGAGGAGGATCGTTCTTGTTACCTGATTTTGAAGAAATTCGACGAGAATGTCAAATACGAGGTGTATCTTTTGAAGTAATAAGCGATGCAAAAGCGGAACAAATATTACAAGACATAAGTAGTCCTAGTAAAAATATGGAAGCTGTTGTTTTGGAAAAAGCACCAAAAATTGCAGTGTATACGCCCTATGGTAAACAACCATGGGATGACGCAGTAACCATGGTATTAACTTATGCTGAGATTCCATATGAAACAATTTACGACAAAGAAGTTTTAAATGATGCGCTATTATTATTTGATTGGCTGCACTTACATCATGAAGACTTTACTGGACAGTATGGAAAATTTTATAGAAGTTATAGAAGTACCCCATGGTATATAAACGAAAAGAAAAACGCAGAATTATTAGCGAGTGAATTGGGATATAATAAAGTTTCAGAAGCTAAACTGGATGTGGCTTTGAAAATTAGAGATTATGTCGTAGGAGGTGGATTTATGTTTGCCATGTGTAGTGCAACAGATAGTTTTGATATTGCATTATCTGCTGAAGGTATTGATATATGTGAACCTATGTTTGATGGCGATGGGAGTGATGCGAATTACCAAAATAAAGTAAATTACAAAAGTACCTTTGCATTTACCGATTTTATCTTGGAGCGTAGCCCAAATGTTTATGAGTTCTCATCTATTGATATGACAAGTAAGAGGCAAATTCCAAAAACAACGGATTATTTTTCTCTTATGGATTTTTCAGCTAAATGGGATCCAATACCTTCAATGCTTAACCAAAATCATACAGCATTAGTAAAAGGATTTATGGGGCAAACTACATCGTTTACAAGAGATCAAATTAAATCTAAGGTTTTGGTTTTAGGTGAAAACAAAACAAATGGTGAAGCCAAATATATTCATGGAATAAAAGGCAAAGGCTTTTTTACATTTTATGGAGGTCATGATCCAGAAGATTATACACATCGGGTTGGAGATCCTAAAACAGAGCTAGATTTGCATCCTACTTCTCCAGGATATAGACTTATTTTAAATAATGTGTTGTTTCCAGCAGCTAGAAAGAAAAAGCAAAAAACATAATAGATCATTATGAATACTGGTATTAAACAGTTTTCCATTTTATTTTTTCAATCAATTACATTTTGGGTATTGGCGTTTTTATTATTCACAACCTTTCGATTTAGTGGGTTGGATGAATATGTTAATTTTTTTTTCGATGTAGAATATGATATACACATTAGTATATGGTATAATTTGGCTTTAATATTAGGATTAGTAATTGGTGTTTTCTATGCTATTATTGAATACTTGTTTCAAAATTTCCTATTAAGAAAAAGTGCTTTAGGTCTTGTTATTATCAGTAAAACAGGGATCTATTTGATGCTTATGGTTACGGTATTAAGAGTGCTTTCAATTATTGCCGAACATGATATGGACCTTGATATTCCAAATGAGAATGGTTGGTGGATCACTAGTAGATGGTTTTGGATTACTGTTTTGTATTTTATGATTGGATCACTATTGTTTTCCTTTCTGAAAATTGCAAACGAAAAATTTGGTAAAGGTATTTTTATAAAAATGCTTTTAGGGACCTATAGAAAACCTCAAGAAGAAAAACGTATTTTTATGTTTTTAGATTTGAAAGATTCTACAAGTATTGCAGAAACTTTGGGACATTATAGATATAGTGAGTTTATTCAAGACTGTTTTTTAGATTTGAATAGGGTTATTGAAAAAAATGATGCTGAAGTCTATCAATATGTTGGTGATGAAGCTGTGTTGACTTGGCCTTATAAAAAAGGGGTGTTCAAATCTAAATGTGTGGAATTATTTTTTGAGTTTCAAGAGCAAATCAATAAACGATTAAATTATTACCAAAATAAATATAATCATGTGCCAAAGTTTAAAGCGGGATTACATGGTGGAAAACTTATGATTGCTGAAGTTGGGACTGTGAAAAAGGAACTTGCTTTTCATGGAGATGTTATAAATACAACGGCTAGAATTCAAGGGGAGTGTAATACGTATAATGCATCCCTTTTAATATCTGAAAGCCTTTTAATTGATTTGCATTTAAATGCAACATATACAAGCAGCCCCCTTGGTAATATTAAGTTAAAGGGTAAACAAGAAGGGGTTAATATTTTTTCAATCGTTTAATAAAGCGTATCAAATATCTAATTTTTATTGCTGTATTTTATTTCGGCCCATACAGATTTACCACTCTTTTCTGTCTTTACAACGATTACATATTGATCTTTAGAGATTACATCTCCATTTCGGCTGGAATCAGTACTCTTTTTACCGATGATACCATTTCTAACACTTCGTGCTGATCTTGCTTTTCTCACGTCCTTAACATTATCAATAAAACTACTCATTTCAGTAAATAATTTAGTGCCGTTTGATTCTTCTAATTGAATCCAGCCTTTACTATTCATTAAGGCATTAACAGCAACTTCAATTTCACTAATACGTTCAGGGTCTACAATATTATTATTGATATGTTCTGCTTCAATATATTTTGCATAAGATTCAATAGTGTTTGTTGATTTGGTGTTTTTCCATAAATCACTGCCTTGGTCAGCATTGGCAATCGAGTCTTCTAACTGTCTCAACTCGTTTTTGTATTTAATTTCTTTATTTTCTATTTGACCTTTTAAAAATTTCAGTTCTTCATTAACTATGTTTAGGCTGTCATTTTTTGAATTTATGGTAATATTGTTGTTAGAAATTGTATTCATATTCCAAACAGTTATAACTATAAATGCTATAATAATAATTGCTAACACGGCTGTAATTATTCGACTTCGTTTAGCAATTTTATCTATTTCATTAATTCTATCTTGAATTTTACTCATTTGTATTTGATTTAAGCATTAATATAATTGATAACTTCATCTTCTAAACCTAAAATATCTTCTTTTGAATAATTAATTATACCATTCTCCATTCTAGATAACTTTCTGTCACAAGTTTTTAAACTTAACAAGCGTTTCTTTTTTTCCTTTATTTTATTTAGAGAAAAGGTACTTAAACTAGAGGGAATCATTCCTCCGGCAGTAGTGAGGTATTTTAATTTCTCTTCACCTTCATCAAGTAAAGCTTGTAAGTCGGGAATGAAATACAGCCCTAAGATTAATAATATGCTACAAGCAATTAGCAGTTTTACACCCAAATATGAACTTTTAATTTGATTGTTAATAGTAAGCTCATAAAGCTTGATATCATCTCTTAATTCTTGAACAATAGCCGATAGTCCATCGGTGGTTGTTTCTTTGGAACTCCCGCTATTTTGACTGTTTACAGTTGGTTCACTTTTATGAGCTTCCAAATTAGTTTCGTTTTGCGTTTGAGTTTTATCAACGGTGGAAACTATTTTTTTTTGTAAGGAAGAATCACTGGTAGATGCTTCTATTTTATTTAAAAGGTATTCAATGCCTTGAGCTCTATCAAGAGTTAAATCAATACATGTTAATCGCCGCCAACGCATTTTTTTATTAATGTCACAAGGAGCAATTTTCACTAAAATAACCTCTTTTCCATGGTCTCTTGCAAATTTCTTTTCATCTTTTAACAAAGAATCACTAAGTGCATTTGGAGAAGTAATTATAGCTACAAATTTTGATGAAAGAACTGCGTTTTCGGTTATTTCATCCTCATCTTCATCAGTTTGAATATTTACTAGATCTATACAGTCTATCCAAACCTTTCTTCCATTTTCTATTAAGATATCAGCTAATTCTTTTGCTTTAAAAACGTCGTTTTGAGAATAGCTTATAAAAACATAATCTGACATTTAAATTTTTATTAAAATAGGAGGTGCTTTAGAAGAAGAGGGATAGGTACAAGTTAGTATTTTTTTTTAAATAAATAAACATTGAGTTAAGATAAGTAATTCATACTTAGAAATTTAATAAAATCATCATTGGGGTTTTTGCTGTCATTTAATAGTACATATGCTGAATAAGCGTTAGAATATATCTCTATTTTATCTTTAATATTAGACTTTTTAGCTGCTAAGACATAGTATTTTTTTGCAGTTTCTATATCGTTTAAATATAAGTGGCCTTCTGCTAATGTGCGTAGCTTCCATAATTTGTTGAATTGAAAATTTTGGGCTGCCAAAACAGCTATGTTGGCAAAGTCTTGCATATCCTTATAGTCTTCTTCCAGCATTAGATTTAGAAATGCAAGATTTATTGCGTTTTTACAAATTTGCTCCGTTTGATCCTTTTCTTGAGCTAGATTCAAGGCTTGGGTGTAACATTTATATGCTAACTGGCCATCGGTTAATTTACTATTATCTAAATATCTCCGTTTATATAATCCCCCTAACAAGTTTAACATGTCGGCATCTTTTATTGCAATAGGGTGTGTTTTTAAAATCTGTTCTGCATCTTGCCCCCTGCCAATACCTTCTAATGCATTAATTAAATGTTCTAATCCTCGTTCATCCAATTGCTTTAAATTGGGCTCCAATTCCCTAATTACGGCATCATATTCACCAATGGCTAAGTTGATGTCTTTTTGATTTGTGAACTTGTTGAAAAAAGGATTATCACTTAGTGTGTCTAAAATAAGATTGTAACTATCATTGTCTTTTGTCTTGATATTTACCATTGAAAAATGATTTCCTGCAACGGTTACCCATTCGGATTTGTTGAAGGGAGATAAACTTGAATCTACCGAGACATATTCATCTTTAGTTGCGGCAATAACTTTCAATGTAAAAGGATATTCATGGTTAAATGATTTTTGCCAGTCATCCCTTAAATTTTGTATAAATGGTTGGTCATGTACTAATTCACTAATTTTATTTTTCCATAGTGTTTTAATGGTATTGTTCGTTATTCCATTACTGGGTGTTCCAAAAAAGAAAACATGACTTAAACGTTTTTTGTTACTTTTATTTAAATTTAGTATTGCACGCTGAGTCACCAGGCCTCCAAGACTATATGCAACAATAGCAACACGATTATATTTTTTAAACTTATAGTTAATTGCCGA
>Ga0209395_1004084_pt1 | contig 17504 bp, 11 predicted proteins | sample GOMGulsemesocosm_3_FD_184635 | JGI IMG/M metagenome (GOLD analysis project Ga0209395, IMG submission 184635) | Methane-oxidizing microbial communities from mesocosms in the Gulf of Mexico - GOM9D Gulf of Mexico (SPAdes) (version 2) | ecosystem: Environmental > Aquatic > Marine > Cold seeps... | reverse complement strand
TAGTTGTTGGCGTAGTCGTGGCCGGAGGCGTTACTGTTTCCTCAACGGCTGCTTTGTTGTCGCTACTTGAACCACCACAAGCAACTAAGCTTGTACTGACTAAAATGGCAAGTACAACTTTTGTAAAACCGTTAGCCAAAGGGCCTTTATTCATTAGGGTCATTATTTTCTCCAAAGCTATTCAAAACAATTCAAAGTTAATCAAAGATAAGCACTCGGCGTTAACCGATAAACTATTGTCTACTATTCGACCAAGCTTTAGGGTAAGCGCGAGTAAGCATTTGTAAGTGATGTAAAAAAAGTATTCCGTGTCTAATATTCCTTAATCCACATTAAGTCTGAGACTTTAGCGCATAAAAAAACTCCTTTATCAGCCATACAATAATAACTATGCAGGTGATAAAAGAGCCTATATATCCAAACCACTTCAAGAGGCTCGTTTCAGGACGCCTGAGCGATTTATGTTCAAGGCGTGTATTTCATTAATGGTTGTTCCCTTAATGAAATACACAACAATGAACGTGATTTGCTCAGACGTCCCACAATGGCTGGTTTAGAAACGCTTTATCCATCGTTATTGATCTCGACAATAGAATAACTATTCTCCTTAATTAATGCCTTGCCTAAAGACGTTTCTAATTCCAGCTGAATCCTGCATCTTGAGATGGCTTGGATATATACTAATAAGGTTAATTTCTTTAAAACTAAAGGGTTAGTTTGTTAATACACCATATAAAACCATTTCTTCAGCTGTCATCCAATGATTACCCTCAGCTGGGGCAGCTTCAAGGGTATACCAGTAAAAGTCAGTGGTTATACCGATAGCATTATAATAATCAAGATAGCTCACATGCGCTTGATGATCGCGAGGGTAATCTAATGCCGCCTTACCACTGCCATCATCCCATGAATGAACACCTATTTTAGCGCCGGGGGCAATAGTGCGTTTAACACCTGCTAAAAACATATCTGTGCCGCCAGAGGCAACCATGCCATCCGCTGGAATATGGGTATTGATACTGCGGTTTCTAATTTCCATTGACGCCAATAAGTTAATTTCATCATCCATAGAACCAGGTACACTTTGCATAACTATCGTTTTAATTTGTGGGTAGGTAGAAAATAATGTCTGCATAACAGCTAAGGTGTCTGAGCCGATAACACCATTCATATAAACAGTCGTTGAGCTAGTATCATTGTCTTTAAAAGTAAAGTAAGCCGCTTTAAAGTCTCCTTCACCGCCACCTTCGTCAGTATCCGCTTCTGTTGGGCTAATAATAAAATTTTGAGCTGAATAGTTTCCATCTGGTAATGACGTTGCCAAACCATATTCAGCATTCGTTAATAAAGCATGGACCGTTAAATCTTTACTTTGAACTTTTTCCAACGTGTTTAACTGCCACTCATTATTGATTTGAGCTAAACGTTCATCGCCTACTTGAGCCCCTAAAATAGAGGTTAATGACCAATACACATATTCAGTGACCATACAGCTGTAATTACACGTTTCATCATCATAGGTATACCAAGCGCTATCAGGGTAACTTGCTGGAATAGTTTCAAACTGACCACCACGGGCGATATCCATAGCATTAGCGATGTCTGAGCCTATCGCTTCACCAAATACGTCAGGGTAAACACCAGCATAACCAACATGAGTTATTAGGTGTAAAACTTCTTCAATGGTTGCATCAAAACCGCCATCTGCACCCGCAATAACCACTTCGCTGGCATACAAATCTTGCAACGCTTCTGACTCAGGTATTTTTTCAAATAAAGTCTCTATTTCAGCTTCATTTTTAGTCATGATTAAGGTCGCGCCTTGCTCAAGCATGTGCTCTACCACTAAGGCATTATCTGGCTGACCATCTTCATCATTATCTAGGTATTGCGCCATCACGTTAGCGGCGTGTAACATCGCTTCATCAGAGGTTTGCTCTGTGCCATAAATTGGAATGCCAAAAACTGAGGTTTTCTTCGCAAAGGCTTGCTCTAACGATGCATCTCCACCATTTCCGCCACTGTTGCTATCATAAGTCAAGTCTTCAATAGCCGACACACAGCTAGTATCAAGCGCTTTATTTGGCTCATTTAAAAATGACTCAGCCAAGTTATCAAAACAACTAAGGTCCGCAAATAATTGTCCATGACCACCCTGTGGGTTAGTTATGTTTTGTGCATTAGGCATATTTTGAGCAACCAATGTGCCCCATGCTGCTGGTGTTTGTGTATCTTGATTACCATTAAGCATTAATACCGGTAAGTTACTGCTAACGGCTTGTGTTTCAATGTCATTGGCTGGGGCAACATCCCAAACTTTACAAGAAGCCTGATCAAAGCCCATGTGGTACATACCAGCGACTGCAACTTGGGTACTTGCCGACCAACCTTCACTATTATCACCAGTTAACGCAGTGATATTTAAAAATGGATATTCTTCAGCACAAATTGTTGATAAACCCATAGCGTTGTAGAACTTGTCTTCTTCGCCCTGCTGCTCTCCTTCTTCAGAGCCTTCACCCTCTCCCATGTCTTGCCCAGTCATCATGCCTTCAATAATTGATGCATATTGACTGACATCTTCATTAACGGCCAATAAGTAATCAATAATTACTGGATCTGCACCGAGTTCAAGTAAGATTTGAATAAACTCTCGACTCTCTGCAACCATGCCTTCATTGTGCATGCGGGCAATAATATCTTCGATAACCATTTTGAACTCATCTGCAGGGCAGTCCGCTGAATTTTCGCAGTTTTTTACTATTTGATTTAACGACTGATAATTTGCCCACGGCGTATCAGTAATGCCATTTACTTCAATCGGGAACATGCCATCGAGAATAACACTGCGAATACCGTCACTATTTTCACGCATTATCGTGGTGGCAAGGCGAGTACCATAAGAGATGCCATATAAATTCCACTGTGAAATATTTAGCGCTTTTCTTAATTCAATAAAATCCATCGCACTATGAACACTATGATAAGCAGTTAAATCAATACCTGCTGTTTCGAGTCGAATTTTACAGGCTGTTAATTGCTCGGCTGACCCTGCTTGCTCAAACTCAGTACAAAATAATGCTGGTTTTGAATAACCAGTACCACGTTGGTCAACTAAGTAGACATCCCTGTCGTTGATAAAAGTACCTGTTTCAACTACTTGCGCAATGCTTGAGCTGGCACTACCACCCGGGCCACCTTCAAGGTAGACAACCGGATCGGCTTTTTTATTTTCTGAAGTAGACGCTAATTTAACTACCGCTATTTCAATATTTTTTGTTGAAGCTGGTTTGCCATATAAGGCGTGTTTTTCTGGTACGGTAAGGTAACCACAACTTGAACCAGAGGTTAAAAGTGATACCTGTGACGCTGACAACATGTCCTTACACTCAACGTCTTTATATGCACTGACTTCAGGGACAGTTGGTTTGATAGTGGTTTCTTTTTTAGCATCAGAGCCACCACAAGCAGTTAATATGCTTGTAGTCATTATTGCTAAAGCAATAAGCGATTTATTGGCTGTTATCATTGAATATTTCCTTCATAGTTATTAATAAACGGCTACAACACTGTTGTTAGGCGCCGTAACTAACGATGTTGTCACTGACAATGCAGTGCTTAGCAACATAAGCGATGAGGTATTATTAAATATTCAAGAGGGTTTTAGGGTAAGCGAAAGTAAGCATTTGTAAGCAGTACTTAATAAGTTAATTCAATCACTTAAATGGAATTCAATACAATAAAAGTCGTACCGACGAGCAAACGTTATTGTCAGCTTACTTTAGCTTACAAATCTATCTGCATATTTTTATACACTGATGGTTCAAATATAATAATGAAGTGTTTACCTTCACGCTTTAAAGAGGGGAATACTTGTTTGCTTGAAAAAGGAATCAAAGTGGAAATTAATAGTGAAGTAGTAACAAACAAGCCCGCAGTCATAGAACAAAATTCCAATGCGCAAGAAATAAAGCGTTCAACAGAGAAAAATAACCTAGATGATATTAATACAGAAGTACCAGCCTCAAACAACGTCTATGTATCAACTCAAGGAAAATTAAGCCAAGAAATTGATGCCGCTTCAGATAAAATTGATGATATTTTACTAAGTCATGTCACGCCAGCTCAAGAAGATAAGCTCAATGATATTTATCAGCAGCTTGATAAAATATTTGAAAAAGAGCAATTAACAGAGAAAGAAGAAAAGTCAGCTAACGATTTATTTGAGCAAGTACATAACATTTTAGATAGCAGCGTTAATAAATTAACAAGTAGCGAGCGTGAAACGGTTGATAAATTAGTCAGTAAAATGGATGGGCTGATAACACAGCTAGAGCAAAGTGATACTAGTCGTTCACCAAATAAAAACTCAACATCAGATAAAAGCAGTGTCAGCGATGATCTATCTAGTATTTTGTCGAACGAGAAGAAAACCAACAAAAAAAGATTAACAGTTTCCGAATTAAACGCCTTATCCGCACTTGAACTGAACAAGTTACCGGCCAATCAGTTAAAAAAGCTCAATGCCCAACAACTAAACAAACTCAATGCCAGCCAATTAAACAGTTTAGCATTGCCACAACTTAAACAACTTTCAGCTAACAATTTAGGCAAGCTTAATCAGTCCCAAATGAATAAGGTTTCCTAAACATAAGCTATGTAATGACGCAAAAGTCGCAATAGCTTTCGCAGTAAATTTTGTACGTTCATTTCAAAGACTGTACAAGCTCCAAAAAAGCGACTAACGATACAGTAAAGATGAAGGCAGGAGATAGACGTTTGTGGGTTGTATCAGCTGGTTAACTTGCTATTGGAGCAGCCACTTTGGGTAGGCTAATAATAAAGTGTACCCCAGTAGCCGAGTTCAATATTGAAATGTCGCCATGTAATTGCTGTGTGATGATGCTTTTGGCAATACTAAGCCCTAGACCCGCACAGCCTGAAATTCGATTTGTACTATAGAATGGGGAAAAAATCTTCTTATGGTCTGACTCATCAATACCTTTACCATTATCTAAATAATGTAGCTTGATAACACTTGGGTAATTTTTAAATTTAATTTCTATTGCCGGGTTCTCTACGCCAACTAAGCCATGTTCAAAGGAGTTTTTACAGAGAATTTGTAAAACTTGTAGGAATAAGTCAGGAGCGATAAACGCTTGAGTATCCAGGTTATCATTATGCTCAATGTTAAACTTTACCTGCTGAGTATTCAGCTCATTTTGATATTTAACCAGCAGCCCCTTCACCAACGGATATAAGGCTATGGACTTACCAATGGTTGAATAATCATTGGCTAATAGTTCCCTTAATGTCGTTACTTTCTCGGCAGAAGTATCCAAGCTTTTACTAAGAAGTTTGGCACTTTCTTGCATGGTATTGAGACAGTTAATTAGCGTTTTTTGATTGAGTGACCTGTCATTTAATTTTTTTTGAATGTCTTCTATGGTCGACTCGATAATACTTGCTGTGGTGATCCCGACCCCTAATGGTGTATTGATTTCATGAGAAATGCCTTGAATCAGCATAGTAAGATCTTCAAGCTGCTGTTTTTCATCTTCAATACGTTGAAAATGTAACTGCTGCAATTGCACCTCAAAGCTTTGCTTGATGGTTGCTAATAATTCCATGGTTGTTGCTGAGAAAACATGCTCCTTGTTATCTAAAATACAGACAGTACCAAAGGGGCTACCTTCACCATCAACTATAGGTAAGCCTAAATAGGCCACCATGTTAAGTTTTATGTCAGGATTATTTTGCCATTTTTCATCCATGAGGGCATTTGGCACATGAAGTTGCTGCTGAGACTTAATAACGTGTTCACAATAAAGTCCTGAGTCGTTGAGGACTTCAGCATCACCAATCTTATAGGGGTTTTCACTAGAATCATTTTTGCTAAAAACGCTAATCTGCTCCTGCTCTACTCGCATCACTAAGGCAACGGGTACCTCGGCAAGTTTAGCGACTACCGCAAGGGTTTTATTCCAGCTATCAATTAATTGCTGATAATTTTGATTGTGCAAAGAATCTTCTCCCTAAGGCCATGCATCAATTAATGATAATCATCATAGCATAAGAAAGGGTTGCTAAGTCCGCAATAGAAAGAGCTTTAATTAAAGAAAGCTAAAGAAGTGCTCGACCTTTATGGTAGAGCACTATTTAACATGCATTTTTTATAAAATATCAGTATTAAAACTGCACCATTAGAACTTTACCGTTAAGCCAATTGACGGGAACATTTCCATACCCGTATCTTCAGTAAGGGTAACGTTATTAGCACTGTCATCAGGCGTAGGCTGGTAAGAATAACCAGAAACATTAGCACTATTGGTCGCATTAATGACAGCAAAATTTACTTCTGAATCTAAGCCAAACAAGGTGGTTTTGTAGTTTGCTTGTAAATCTAAACGGTAGTATACCGGTAAGGTTTTCGAGTTTAACTCACCATACGTTGGCTGGAAGTAACCAGGGTAGTCTGGGTTTTCACGCAAACCTATAATCGGTGTATATTGGGCGCCGCTTCGCATGGTAAAGCGCAAACCAAAATCCCACTGTTCATTGAGCTGATAATTAGCGACGACATTTGCTAATAATGGCGTATCTAAGTAATAGTCGGTGGTCACTTTACTTAAGTCATTGGTTCGTTCACTGTTTGACCAACTTAATGATGCCCAGCCATACCATCCATTATCAAAGTTCTTATTAATAACCCACTCAACTCCTTTAGCGCTGCCTGATAAATCGTTACTGTAATGCAGCGCCGAATTTGGCTGGTCTTCCCCTAAGGCCAATGCCATATCACCTAAGTCTTTATAATAAAAGTCTATGGAAGTATTCCAGGTATCACTCATTTCATAAGCGAAACCCAGCGAGTAGTGATCGGCTTTAGGTGATTTTATCTCAGGGTTACCTAGCTTTTTTAACGCCGTGTCGATGTTAGGAAAACGACTATAAGTACCGTATTTAGTTGTTACCGTTAAGTCACGGGTTGGAAACCAGTTTATTGCTAATCGAGGATGAACAAAACTTTGCTGGGTGTAACTATTATGTTCTGCACGTAGGCCAATATCCAAAGCAACATCATCACTTAAACTCCAAACATCATTGAAATATAGGGCACTGTTGATACTTTTAAGGGAATCAACATCCTGAACTCGTTCCCCTTTACTGCTATCACAGTCAGCATCATTATCTGTGCAAAAGTAAGGAATCATGTCGTAGCTGTAATCACTGATACTTTGTTGTAAATCAGCGCCAAAGTTTAACTGGTGATCATCAAACCAATGTGCTTGATATAACGCGCGTAAGTTGTAACGATCGGTGGTTAAATCAACAAATTGTCCCTGACCATATTTCTCTTTGTTTTGCTCAGTCATATGACCAAATATAATCTGCAAGGTATCCTGATTTTCAGCAAAATATTGCCAAGACAGTGTTTGTTGATCAAAACGCGTATTGAGCGACATCTCACCAATAGCATCGGGATCAATTTGTGCTTCTTCTGATTTAGCTGAAATAGCTAAAGCGCCGACATCACTCGCGCCAGTAGCACTAAAGGTCAGTTTTTGATTATCGCCAATTAACCATTGATACTTCCCTTGATAATCATCACTAATAGGCGATTTTGTAATGGTCTCGCCATCTTCTTCTTCACCTACTGGCATAAACAAATGCATTAAACTACGGCGATAAGAAAAATAAGCCGCTTGGTTTTCACTCAAGCCACCTTCAACCATAACGCCCGTTTTAAGCATGCTGACATCAACAATTGCGCTAAAATCTTGATTGCGTGGGTCTCGTAATTTCACATCTATAACGCCACCTGTGGCATTACCGTACTCGCTACCAAATGCCGCAGGATAAAGAGAAAAGTCACTGATGACATTTTTATTGAAAATACTGTCGCCGAACATATGAAAAATATAATTAGCCGGCATATTGTCAATATAAAAAGCATTATCATCCGGAGATGAGCCGCGAATAGCAGGCTCTCCATCATCGCCACCAGCATAAACAATACCCGGTAAACTAAATACCGAGCTGAGCGGATCATTAGCAATGCTAGGCACACTGAATAACTTTTCTGTTTCTTCAGTCATTTCAGTGTTGGCCTGATTGCGTCGACCGCTCACTTCTATCACTTCAATATTTTTCTTACTTGCCAGCTTTTTATCTTTTTTCGGATTTTCTGTTGTTTCTACATTTGCCTTGTTTGTACTTGTTTTTACTGGCTCAATGACACCTTCAGTTGCGGCAATCGTTGGTAGAGTAAAGCAAGATAAAGAAAAGCATGTTAAGAGTGATAACCGGTGAATGGTTAAATGAGGGATTGATAAGTTGCGTATGGGTAGCTTCATAGGTCATTCAATTTTAGTACATTTAGGTTACACAGATTAACAACTACAAGTCTCTTACAAAGTAAGCTCGTGTAAGCAATAGCAATGGTATGTAAGCACGTGTAAGCTAGACTTTATTAGCGGGAACTTTTACGTTAAATTTGCATCATGGATAGAAAAGAAGAGATAAATAATGAACAAGACACGAATATTACTTGTTGAAGATGACGCAGAAATAGCACGATTAACCGCTATGTACTTAGATGTAGAGGGTTATCAAGTCGAAGTTATTGATGATGGTGCACTCGCCTTAGATGCAATAAAAAATACCAAGCCTGAGTTAATTATTCTTGATTTAATGCTGCCAGGCATGAGCGGTATTGAAATTTGCAAACTCGCCAGAGAGTTTTATCAACAGCCTATATTAATTCTAACTGCCTGTGATGATGATGTCAGTGAAGTAAGTTTGTTAAAAATGGGCGCCGATGATTATTTAGTTAAACCTTTAAGACCCCATGTACTTGTCGCTAGGATAGAAGCATTACTAAGACGAAAACAAAATTATCAACAAAACTCTCAGCAAGCCCCTCAGAAATACAGTGAAAACATTGCATCAAATGCCGCGCTAACGATAAATGAGGCCAGTAATAGAGTAACCTTTCAAGGTAAGTTATTAGTTCTCACTGGCTCTGAATATGAAATGCTTAAATTACTGCATAAAAATGTCGGTAAGGTGATTTCACGTGAACAGTGTTGTCAGGCATTACGTGGTATAGATTACGACTTTAGTAACCGTTCAATCGACATGCGTATATCAGCTTTACGCAAAAAGTTAGGCGATGATCAAATGCCCTACCAAGTTATTACCACCATTAGAAATCAAGGTTATAAGTTAATCCATGAGTAAGTTATCCCATGAGAAAATTGGCAAATGAATAAGTTATCGCTATCTTTATTCTCTCGCCTTTATTTGGCTATCGTCATCTCGGTAATCATAAGTGTTTCATTAACCAAATACTTTATGGATAGTTATGAAGACCAAGAAGACTTTAACGATTTTATCGTAGAGGTTAATTATATATTTAAAGAAATATCAATAAATGCTGATAGAAAAATTGATACCGAGCAACAAACTATACCTCTGGGTTTCCCGTTAGATAATTTTCTCACCGCTAAACTCATTAACCCCGATATGAATATTGATATTTGCCCTACTTGTCAATTAATCACTCGCATTAAAAACACATTTTATTATCAAAGGAATAATGGCGATCGGTTAGTCGAATTTAAGCTACCTGATGCAAAAAGTAATATTATCATTTATGAAAAAAATGAAAGTGAACTCAAGCCAGAGGAAATGCCTGAAGGTTTTTCTGAAGACTATGCTGAAGAATTATCTGAAGGAATAGAGGATGATGACGATGTTGATGTCGTCTTCCTGTCATTAATACTGATCACCTCCTTATTTCTTGGCTTTGCCATCTATTGGCCTATCAAGAATCTACAAAAGCAAATTAAAACCCTGATTGATACCCATCATCAATTTGGCTCAGGGAATTTAACGGCTAAAGCCGATGAAGACATACAAAAGCCTCTTGACGAGCTAGCTCATAGCTTTAATGACATGGCACAAGCAATAGCAATAGCAGACAACGTTAAAGAACGTGATACTTTTTCTCAAGCAATTCCTCATGAAGTAAGAACGCCGTTAAGTCGCATTCAATTAGCTTCAGGCTTAATCCGTAGAAAAAGCACTGATCTCGATATCTTGGCATTGGTTGATGATGTTGATAACTATGTAGTCGACATTAATGAATTAATAGGTCAAATCGTTGAATATTCGAAAATAAATTCAACTATAATTGCTGGCTCACTTTCAAGCTCAAATTTAGATAATGAAAGTGAAGAAGATCAGTTTCAAACAATTGAAGTAAAGAGTTTTTTCAAATCCAGATTAGATATCTTAGCTAAAAATCAACATAAGTCTTTTACTTTAACTGTTGATGAATCAGTTGAAATGACTACCAACCCCTTCTATTTAAGACTATTAGTTGATAATTTTATTAAAAATGCCTTTAATCATGCTCAAGACAAAATTCAACTTTCGGCCAAGATAGAACAAAATCAACTCTCTATTGTCATTGAGGATGACGGTGTAGGTGTGCCCGTTGATGACAGAGAAACTATTTTTATTGCTTTTGCTCGCTTAGATAAGAGTCGTAGCAGAAAAACAGGTGGCTTAGGGCTTGGTCTGCCGATAGCAAAGGCAGCAGCAACCAAGATGGCGGGTAAAATTATGGTGTCAGAGTCTTCTTTAGGTGGCGCTATGTTTTCTTTTACTAAAAATATTTAATGCAAATGCTTTACAGCTAATGCTCACTCGCTCACATTAAAAACATTTCATAACCACGTATTGATAACAGTGCTTTGATAACCATGTTTGCTAGTCAAACGTGGTTATCAAAGTTTCACCATAATGAGTTTTATTTAAGCTTCTCTTTAAGGTATGTTAATGCATCTAGTCGTGTTGAAAAAACATGTTCAACAGGTATTCTATCGAGCAATTTCAATTTCTCAAAATCGTCCCTTACACGTTCACAAACATTCGATAATAAAATGTCACGTCCTTGATTTTGATAACTAACCACAATCTCTTCAATAGCAATAGTACTAGTAATGCCAACAAAACGAGCATCGGTTAAGTCAATTAATAAGGTTTTATTTTGGTCTGTTTCAGAGACACTTTGTTTTAAACCACGTGCAACACCAAAACCGATGGGTCCAGAGATATTAAGTAATAAAACACTGTCATCCATCGCTTCAAACAATTGCTTTTCAGCACTTGTTAAATGCTCAGCCTCTTTAGCCGTACACAGCTTAATGTTATCAAGTTGTATTTCTGATAAGCGACGAATGGTTACTAGGTTAGCTAAGAACACCCCCACTAATACCGCAGTAACTAAATCAAACGCTACCGACATCACCATGGTAGAGATCATCAAACCAACACTGAATAACGGTACTTGATGCAAACGTTTAAGAAAGTTCCAATCAATAATACTTATACCAACATGGGTTAAAATCGCCGCAAGTACAGCCACTGGAATATAGGCGGTATATTCCCCCGCCCATAAAACAATCGCTAAAATGAATAACGCGTGAAGAATACCAGATAAAGGCGTAGTACCACCTGCCCGCAGATTGGTCACCGTACGCATAGTTGCGCCACCACCAGGTAATGCACCAAATAATCCAGCGACAATATTACCAATACCTTGACCAACAAGTTCTTGATCTGAGTCATGTAGTTCATTAGTAATACTATCGACGGTTAACGAAGTCATTAATGAATCAAGTGTACTTAGTGTCGCAATTAACAGCGCTGATTTTATCATTTCACTGGCTAAAGCGTTGTCCCATATTGGCATACTAAAAGAGGGTAATTCACTGGCGATTGCGCCAACTACCGGCATTTCTGCGCCAGCAAAAACATAAAAACATGTCGCTCCCGCTACGGCAATGATGCTAGCAGGTACAACGCGACTAAATTTTTGTGGCCAAATAAATAACACTAATAAACAAGCCAAGCCCAGTAAGGTATTGGTACTCGTTAATGTACTTAATGAAGGTTGTAATTCCGCTAGGGTACGCCCAAACAAGGGCTCAATTTGCGAGAGAATGATGAGTACGCCAATACCTGAGGTAAAGCCAGAAATAACAGGATATGAAACTAAAATAAAATACTTGCCTAGCTTAAAAAAACCAAACAACATTTGAAATAACCCAGCAAGACTCACTACGGTAAATGCAGCCGCAATACCATTCTCGGGAGATTGAGCAACGAAGCTGGTTAATATCGCTACCATAGCAACAGTTAACCCGGTATTAGGACCTGAAATTTGTTGATTAGTACCACCAAATAAAGAGGCAAATAAACCCGTTAAAATTGCACAATAAATACCTGCACTTGCACCAGCTCCGGAAGTAACCCCGAAAGCTAAAGCGAAAGGTAAAGCAACAATGGTTGATGTTAACGCACCAAAAACATCACCTTTGATGGTTTGTCGATTAAAATGTGATAAAGAAAGCATGATTACCTAATTTAAATATACTGTGTTACAGCACTCGCTATTACGTATTTGATATCTCATATGGGTTATCAAATACGTAATAGTGGTGCCTTGAAGTTCTGCTCACTAAACAAATTACAATAAATATTGCTGTTCGTAAATTAAAGCCTGATATGAATTGTACACTAAAAAACCATTTCTTGACACTATTGACAAGTTTTCTATTTTAAGGATAGGATGAGGTGTGTTCATCTGATAAGAATTAAGTAGAAATAAGTTCGTTAGCCATAACTAAATTCTGGGAGCTATGTTGTGCCCTATGTATAATATCTAATAAAACAAGACTTGATTTTACCCTGTGGAATTCTATATTTAGTTCTATAGAATAATACCAAACGGATTAATTAATCGACCAACTTAGAGCTACATTAGCGAGCTTAGAATGAACAAAATGGATCAAACATAGTTATTCTATATTTCATTCATTTTGTGACATTATCAGTTTGCTAATGAGCTCCCGAAGGGCGAGTTTTAAGGGATATAACGATGAGTTAATCATTGATAGAGGTTTCACCATATGGAATTAACAGACTCATTAACTTATTAACTTTGATTTTTATTTGTGTATTAATGAATGCAGCTAAACAGAAATTGGGTCCAACACAGCCTCTTTCTTAGCAACCGCTGGTTTTATCAGTGTTATTGGTAGAACAGCAGCAAAAAGATTAAGTTTTAAAATTATTACAAGTAGGTCAAAATTAAAAAATTCAAATAAACGACCTTAAATATAAATCAACGAGAGAACTGTAGTTATGGAACAGGTTAGCAAATCTTGCGACAATCAACCCGAAGAGCAAACTAACGACCTAGGTCTGTTAGAACGTCTTTTTAAATTAACAGAGCATAATACCACGATAAAAACTGAGCTCATGGCGGGTCTAACCACCTTCGTGACCATGTCATATATTATGTTTTTAAACCCCGTCATTATGTCAAATACTGGCATGCCCTTTGATGGTTTATTCTTAGCAACCTGTTTAGGTGCCGCTATTGCCACTATTTTAATGGGCATGTATGCAAACTGGCCTGTTGGTCTTGCGCCAGGCATGGGTTTAAATGCCTTTTTCACCTTCTCCGTCGTCGGCGGTATGGGTTATAGCTGGCAAGTTGCCTTAGGTGCAGTATTTCTTTCTGGTGTTCTCTTTGTATTAATGAGTGTTACTAAGCTCAGGGAGTGGATGCTTGATAGTATCCCCATGAGCTTACGTCTCGCTATGACCGCCGGTGTTGGTCTGTTCTTAGGTTTTATTGGTCTTCGTTTCACTGGTATTATTGTATCTAACCCTGACAACGTAGTTGCACTGGGTGACCTTACACATTTTGGTTTTGGTCAATTTGGTCCTGAAGCTCCGGTACTAGGTTTTTTAAGTTTTTTACTTATTGCGGTACTTAGCTACCGTAAAGTATTTGGCGCTGTGCTTATCGGTATAGCAACAGTTACCTTTATAGCCTTTGCTATGACTTGGTTATTACCTGTAGATTTCTTCACTGTTTCAGAAGCTGGTAAAGCGTTTGCTCCAGCCTCAGGTTTTGTTGCTTACAAAGGCATATTAGCAATACCTGAATTCTCTGCTCTTGAACCACTTTTATGGCAAGCTGATATTTCTGGTGCTTTTCAAGTAGCTTTAATCCCTGTCATTGTTACTTTCTTATTTGTTAATATTTTCGATACAGCGGGAACCTTAATGGGTGTAGCTGAACGTGCTAACTTACAAGACAAAAATGGTAAAATTAAAGGCTTAAGTAAGTCATTAAAAGCTGATTCTGTTTCTTCTGTTATTGGTACAGCTTTTGGTTGTCCTCCGGTAACTTCATATGTTGAGTCTGCTGCTGGTGTTGCTGCTGGTGGTCGTACTGGTTTAACCGCGGTAACTATCGGCTTATTATTTGCTTTTGGTATGTTCTTCTTACCACTTGCACAAATGCTGCCAGCCTTTGCTGTTGACGGTGCACTTATTTATGTTGCTATGTTAATGATGAGTTCATTAAAAGCCATCGATTGGGATGATTTAACTGAATATGCGCCAGCAGTATGTACTACTGTGATGATGGCATTTACCTTCTCAATTGCAAACGGCATCGCTTTTGGATTTATCACCTACACTGTTTTAAAAGTAGGTACGGGTAAATCTAGTCAAGTTTCTAAAGGTGTATGGGCATTAACAGCATTATTTGTTGCTAAGTTCATCTTCTTAAACTAATGCAAACGAATAAATAAGATGAGCAAAATATAAGCTCATGTTATTTAAATCTTAATTAAAAGCCTTTGCTCGCAAAGGCTTTTTTGGGTTTTAAAATAAAGAAGCCAAAAAGGCTACAGCAATACTTGTAAACAATCAGAGAATTAGCCACTCACTACCTTTAATGATTTACCAGATAAAAGAGAGAATTATGAAACATACAATTGAGGTTATGATCTCAGAAGAAGAAATCAAAGAACGTGTTGCCCAAATTGGCAAACAAATTAGTGAACATTATCAAGATAGTGATAACTTAGTCATGGTTGGTTTATTACGTGGTTCATTTGTTTTTATGGCCGATTTAGCGAGAAAGATTACCGTTAATCATAGTGTCGATTTTATGACAGCATCAAGTTACGGCAATAATATGGAAAGCTCTCGTGATGTTCATATACTAAAAGATCTTGACGATAATATTGAAGGCAAAGATGTATTATTGGTAGAAGATATTATTGATACCGGTAATACTTTAAGTAAAGTGGTAGAGATTTTAAGTTTACGAGCTCCTAATTCTATTCAAATATGTACTTTGTTAGATAAACCTAGCCGTCGTGAAAAAATTGTTGATGTACAATGGATTGGTTTTGAAATACCTGATGAGTTTGTTGTTGGTGTTGGCATTGACTACGCACAAAAATATCGCCACTTGCCTTATATTGGTAAAGTTATTCCTACTGAGTAAGTCTGAACAAATAACAACCAACCTAAGCGTATCAATACTGAAATAGTGACAAAAAATCCGACAGATGTCGGATTTTAAATTAAAGACCAGCCTATAAGAGTAACCGGACTAACATTTTTGAGATAAAACTAACGACGCGAACGTTTATGCTTCATTGAGCGAAACTTTTCTAACTGCTCCTCGGTTAAAACACTTTTCATAGCAAATTTACTTTTTACTTTAATTAACGCCATAGCAGCAAAAGTTTCTTGGTTACTCGCCTGTAGTTGGATAAATGCTTGCTCATCAAAACTTTCTGCTGACATCAAGGTTTTAACTTGCTCACGAAAGGCTTTCATTGCCGGCTTTAACGCTTGCATTTGCGTTTTCTCTTCAGTTTTAAGTGCTTTAATATCTGCTTGTTGACTCTCTGTCAGACCTAGCTTTCGACTAAGCTTAGCCAGTTTTTTTTCACTCATATGGTGATCACTTTTATCATAACCACCTTGATGATTTGAGTGGCTACTACCAGCAAAGCTTACCGGTGTTAACACCAATGCTGAACAAAGAGAGGTAGCTATGACTAAACTTTTAAATGTAATTTTCATCTGGTAATCCTTTTTGAAGTAGGGTTGTCTGTATTAATAAATAGTTGAACTAAGTATGTACTAGTTAAATTCAACTTTAGTATATCCAGAGTTTTTGCAAAGCAGTGCAAGGCTATGTAAAGCTGTGTAAAGTTATTTTCTGCCTAGCTAAGATCAAGTAAACTAAGATGATGTACACCTCGGCAGCTTCGCCTCTCCTTTTTAAAAGCGGTACTCCTATGACATCAGCCATTGTTCAACCTAAGCACATTTTATTAATTGATGATGACGCCGTGCTTGCCGAGCTACTAACCGAATATCTTGCCTGTGAGAACATTATCGTGACCTCTTGTCTTGATGGAGCAAGTGGCTTAGCCAAGGCATTTGATGATAGTTTTGATTTAATTTTACTTGATGTGATGATGCCTATTTTAAATGGTTTTGAAGTATTAAAAGCATTAGGCGGCAATCATAAAACCCCTATTTTGATGTTAACAGCTAAAGGCGATGATAATGACCGAATTCTAGGTCTCGAGTTAGGCGCCGACGACTACTTAGCTAAGCCCTTTAAACACCGAGAACTACTCGCCCGCATTAACGCCATATTTAGACGGATTTCAATTGTAAAAAATCAGCAGGCTTCACCACTAAAAGCAAAAGCTGAACAACTAACAGTGAATCAGGTTAGCGTGAACCAAGCGACCCGGGAAATATTCTGCAAAGACAATTTACTGGAACTTACCGGTACTGAATACTTGGTTCTGGTTTATATGCTGGAACATCACGGTAAAATTGTTAGTAAAGCAGAGATTTCTGAGCAAGTACTGCAACGTAAGCTAAGTCCCTATGATAGAACCGTTGATGTTCATGTCGGTAATGTTCGTAGAAAGCTTATCGCTATTGATCCAATAGACAAGATGAAAACAGTGCGAGGCGCAGGTTATGTATTTCTTCAAGGAGAGCAATAACCATGCTTAAACAAGATAAACCCAGTAAAAGATTATCTTTAGGCATTAGCTTAAAGTTGTTTTTAGCTTTTTGGCTGGTAATTCTTACCTCTGTGTTAATCAGCTATCTTGTCACTATGCAATTTAGGCATAGTCCTACACAGGAACAAGCCAACCCGCAGCAACTAAAATTATTAAACCAGTTCACACTAAAGTTAGTAGATAAAAAAAGAGTGAAATTAAAGGCGATACAAAGTAAATTTCACCATAAATATAATCAACACTTAATCATCAAAAAAATCAGTAACAATAAGATTTATTCACCAAGAAATCGCCCTTGGTCGAAAGTAAAAGACTATTTACAAAAACACCCCCTTGATAACCCTGTTACCGTTGATTTCTCCTTTACCAAGGTGACTTCTTCTCAACCAATAATCATTAATGGTCAACTGTTTCAATTATTTGTTGCCAGTGAATTACAGCGAAAAAAATTAGTTAGTTTGGTAAGCCAGTTACCTATTGCTTTACGCCTTTTCTTCTTACTTATTATCAGCTTTTTATGTTGCTGGTTACTCGCTAAAAGCTTTACTAAACCTTTAATTG
>Ga0209395_1004081_pt1 | contig 17512 bp, 17 predicted proteins | sample GOMGulsemesocosm_3_FD_184635 | JGI IMG/M metagenome (GOLD analysis project Ga0209395, IMG submission 184635) | Methane-oxidizing microbial communities from mesocosms in the Gulf of Mexico - GOM9D Gulf of Mexico (SPAdes) (version 2) | ecosystem: Environmental > Aquatic > Marine > Cold seeps... | reverse complement strand
TAAGCCTAAAATGTAAGTCAATACTAACTCCTCTTTTTATCCACAACTTGTTCATCAGCCAGCATCTTGATTAAAACTACCAATCACACTATCTTGTATGCACAGAACGTATTAAGCACTACATCTTGTGTGTTACTGAGAAACTTAATACTAGATGAATTGGCATAAATAAGCGTTATATAGAAGTGGCGCAAGGATGTTTCTTCTTTTTAAACTTAAATCTAAGGTTCAATAAGCTAAATGAATAAAAACCTACTGGTAACTAAACGTAGTGGTAAACAAGAGACGATAGATCTAGAAAAGATCCACCGAGTCATCAAGTGGGCTGCAGAAGGCCTGACTAATGTTTCGGTATCTCTCGTTGAGTTAAAATCTCACATCCAATTTTATGACGGTATAAAAACTGAAGATATTCATGAAACCATGATCAAGGCTGCCGCCGATCTTATCAGTGAAGAAGCACCCGATTACCAGTATTTATCCGCGCGCTTAGCGGTATTCCATTTACGCAAAAAAGCCTATAACAAATTTGAGCCGCCGGCATTACTTGATCACGTGAAATTGAATGTTGATGCTCAGCGCTATGACGCTCACTTGTTAGCTGATTACACAACTGAAGAATTTGCAGCCATGGATGACATGATCGACCACTGGCGTGACATGAATTTTTCATATGCTGCGATCAAACAATTGGAAGGCAAGTATTTATTACAAAATCGCATCTCTAGTGATATTTTTGAAAGCCCACAATTTTTATATATCTTAGTAGCAGCCAGCTTATTCGCTAATTACGATCGCAATGTACGTTTAGATTATATCCGCCGTTTTTATGAAGCGACATCAAGTTTTAAAATTTCATTGCCTACACCAATTATGGCTGGTGTGCGAACGCCGACTCGCCAATTTAGCTCATGCGTGTTAATTGAGTGTGACGATAGCTTAGATTCAATTAACTCGACCTCAAACTCGATTGTTAAATATGTATCGCAACGTGCAGGTATCGGCATTAATGCAGGTCGTATTCGTGCGTTAGGTAGCTCAATCCGTGGGGGAGAAGCATTCCATACCGGTTGTATTCCTTTTTATAAGCACTTCCAGACCGCAGTAAAATCATGCTCTCAAGGCGGTGTTCGTGGCGGCGCAGCAACATTGTTCTACCCGTTATGGCATCTAGAAGTTGAATCATTATTAGTATTAAAGAATAACCGTGGTGTTGAAGAGAACCGTGTTCGTCATCTTGACTATGGCGTGCAATTAAACCGTTTAATGTACCAACGTTTAATTGATAATAAAGACATTACTTTATTTAGTCCTTCAGACGTACCTGGACTTTATGATGCTTTCTTCCAAGATCAGGATAAATTTGAAAGCCTGTATCTACAGTATGAAACGGATGACAGCATCCGTAAAAACACCATAAAAGCATCTGAATTATTTGCCTTATTGATGCAGGAGCGCGCAAGTACGGGCCGTATTTATATTCAAAATGTCGATCACTGTAATACTCACAGTCCGTTCAATCCTGAGCTTGCGCCAATTAGACAAAGTAATTTATGCCTAGAGATCGCACTACCAACCAAACCATTACAGAATCCAACTGATGATGAAGGCGAGATTGCACTGTGTACACTATCCGCATTTAACTTAGGTGCGATTGAAAGTCTGGATGAACTAGAAAATCTAGCCGACCTTGCAGTACGCGCTTTAGATAATTTATTAGACTATCAAGATTACCCAATGCCGGCAGCAGAGAGATCGACCATGGCGCGTCGTTCGTTAGGCATAGGCGTTATCAACTACGCTTATTACCTTGCTAAAAATGGCGTAAAATACTCTGACAGTAGCGCCAACAATCTAACCCATAAAACATTTGAAGCAATTCAATTTTATCTATTGAAAGCATCAATGAATTTATCGAAAGAGCAAGGCCCATGTTTAGCATTCAATGAAACAACATACTCACAAGGTATCTTGCCAATTGATACTTATAAGTCAGCATTAGATGAAATTTGCGATGAAGAGTTGCACTTAGATTGGGAAACTTTACGTAACGATATTCAAACTCATGGTTTACGTAATTCAACCTTGACAGCGTTAATGCCGTCTGAAACCTCAAGCCAGATATCAAATGCAACCAACGGCATTGAACCACCACGTGGACTAATCAGTATTAAAGCCAGTAAAGACGGTATTTTAAAACAAGTAGTTCCAGATTATGAAAACCTGCGTGATAACTACGAGCTATTATGGAATATTCCCAATAACCAAGGTTACTTACAGCTAGTTGGTCTAATGCAGAAGTTTGTTGATCAGGCTATCTCATCAAATACCAATTATGATCCGCAGCGCTTCCCACAGCAAAAAGTACCAATGACGACGTTATTAAAAGACCTAATGCTAGCGTATAAATACGGCCTTAAAACCCTTTATTATCATAACACTCGTGATGGCGCATCGGACGTTGACGCAATAATCCAAGAAGATACAGATTGTGAAGGCGGTGCTTGCAAGATCTAACGTTGAATAAACTTGTACATCAATCAGAGTTAGTACCGTACAGATTAAATTACATTATTGGCCGTCTTAGTACTACCAATTCTATGCACAAAATAGAGAACATCATGAGTTATAGCACTTTTTGTCAAACGCAAAACGATCAGTTAAAAGAACCTATGTTTTTCGGTCAACCGGTAAACGTAGCCCGTTATGATCAACAAAAACATGAAATATTCGAGAAGCTTATCGAACGCCAGTTATCATTTTTTTGGCGCCCAGAAGAAGTTGACGTAAGTAAAGATCGTATCGATTACCAACAGTTGCCTGATCATGAAAAACACATTTTCATTAGTAATCTGAAATATCAAACGCTGCTCGATAGCATTCAAGGCCGCTCTCCAAACGTGGCATTCTTACCACTGGTTTCACTACCAGAAGTTGAAACTTGGATTGAGACTTGGTCATTCAGTGAGACTATTCACTCGCGCTCTTATACTCACATCATTCGTAACATCATGAATGATCCCGCTGAAGTATTCGATGATATTGTTGCGAATGAAGAAATCTTAAAACGGGCGAAAGATATCGCCGGTTATTACGATGACTTAATCACTGCCACTCAACAGTTACATCAACTTGGTGAAGGCACACATCAAATCAATGGCGAAACTATCACAGTACGTCTGCGTGATGTTAAAAAGAAATTGTACCTTGCCATGGTATCGGTAAACGTACTTGAAGCGGTTCGTTTCTACGTTAGTTTTGCATGTTCATTTGCCTTTGCTGAACGTGAACTGATGGAAGGGAATGCGAAGATCATTAAACTAATTGCCCGCGATGAAGCACTACATTTAACCAGTACTCAGCATATCTTAAACCTGATGGCTGATGGTAAAGATGATCCTGATATGCAAGAAATCGCTATGGAATGCTTCCAAGAAACTCAGCAAATATTTAAAGATGCGGCGCAACAAGAGAAAGACTGGGCTGAGTATTTGTTTAAAGATGGTTCTATGATTGGTTTAAATAAAGATATCTTATCTGACTACGTAGAGTACATTACGAATACACGTATGGCTGCTGTTGGCTTACCGATGGCATTTGAGGTTAAAAGTAATCCACTACCTTGGATCAATGCTTGGTTAGTTTCTGATAACGTTCAAGTTGCACCACAAGAATCTGAGATCAGTTCTTATCTTGTTGGGCAAATTAACGCTGAAATTGACCAAAACGACATTAGTACCTTCGTCCTTTAATGATAATTAAAATTAAAATCACAACAGATTCCGGTTCTTACCAAGTTCAAGAACAAGATAACAACTTGCTTGAAACCTTAGAACGGACCGGCCATCAAGTTGAATACCAGTGCCGCCAAGGTTATTGCGGCGCTTGTAGGACTGAAATCACATCTGGTTCCGTGACGTACCATACCGAACCTTTAGCCGCTATCACGGAAAATGCTATCCTCCCTTGCTGTTGCAGAGCAAACGGTAATATCAAACTTACTATAGCGGAACATGAATATGCGTAACTCTATATTGCTAATCAAGCCTCTAGGTTAAAACTACCCGGCCAGTTAGTATATAACACTGTAATTATAAATATCGCCATGTGAAATAAATATAGATTTTATCACTGAAATTAATCATTTAACCTACTTTCGCACTAGATGAAAATAGGTAAATGAAACACCGCTATTATCTTTGCAAAAGCCCTATTCCTTGACCATACTCTTTTCAATGCAAGCGCCTCTGACACAAAAATATACGTAACAACAGAACCTTGCAGTGATTTCATGTATTAACCTCATTAATTCATGATGCTAGTTCTACAGTAACTGAGGATGTATTATGCTTGATGATTTAGTGGGGATAGGTATGCGCCCAGCGCATTATGAAAAACTCACCAATGAACAAATCGATATCGGTTGGTTAGAAGTACACAGTGAAAATCATTTCGAAATAAACTCAGAAGCTACATACTATCTAGACAAAGCTTGTGAACGATATCCTATCAGTTTACATGGCATAGGACTTTCTCTCGCTTCTCACGAGCTAATTGATACAGCTCATGTTGGTAACATTAAAAAGCTAATTACACGTTACCAACCGTTCAATATCTCTGAGCATCTAAGTTGGAGTGATATTGCAGGACAGCATTATCAGCAGGTATTTACTGTGCCCTATACAGAAAAAAATCTTAAGCACGTAATCAAACGTATTAATCTAGTGCAGCAAATATTAGAACACGAGATCTCAATTGAGAATCCAGCGAACTATCGCTCACACTCAAATAATAGTATGACTGAAATCGAATTCATTACTGAAGTTCATAAAGCGACCAAGTGCAAGTTATTATTAGACATTAACAATGTTCACATTAGTAGTAGCCACCTCAATTTCGATGCATTCAATTATATTGATAAATTACCGACAGGAATTATCAGTGAAATCCATTTATCTGGCAGCTTAAATTCTGGTGCTGAAAATGAACCTAATTTTATTGAGACTCACGGGCATAAAGTAAATAACAAGGTATGGCGATTATTCAATCACTTAATCCAGCAATACGATCCAGTCGCAACGTTAATTGAACGAGATATAAATGTGCCGAAGTTAAATGAATTATTACAAGAAGCTAAAATAGCGCGGGAATTAATTTTAAGAGCAAAGAAACTGCATAAAGCAAGTTAACACAATTCTATTGGGTTTGAGCCCTATTTCTATGTTAATGACATTAACTATACACAACAGAGATAAATGATTTTCATTAATTCTATCGTCAATAAAACCTCTCCTGTCCTTTAAAAATAGCTTTATTAAGCAACATAATATCAAGAAATAATGATTGTAGTAGTCAAATAAGCTATATCTAGAATTCTTGCTGAGTCATATAGAACCAAGCTACACACTAAAATCAGCATTCCTATACCTTTGATTTATACTTATTGTTTGTTTATATTCCCTCAGAAAATAAAATTTCCCTCACTCGCTTTTTCAGTTCGGGTACGACCTCTTCTTCAAACCAACTATTTTTACGCAGCCAAATATTATTTCTTGGACTCGGATGCGGTATAGGCAATAACTTTGGTTGATAATCTCGCCAATGTTTAACCGTTTCAGTCAGCGTTTTATACTTTTGGGGTAAATGATAATCTTGAGCATATTGACCAATAACAATTGTTAATTCTATTTTAGGCAGCGCAGCTAATACTCTAGCACGCCATTTAATTGCACATTCAGGTCTTGGTGGTAAATCACCTGATTTACCAGTACCCGGATAACAAAAGCCCATAGGTAAAATGGCAACTTGTTGCGGATCGTAAAACACCTTTCTATCTATGGCTAACCATAAACGTAACCGCTCTCCACTTGCATCATCAAAAGGCACGCCTGACTCATGTACTTTACGCCCCGGAGCTTGGCCGACAATGAGCAATTTAGCAGTTGGGTTAATTTGAACAACAGGCCTAACACCATGACTAAGTTCAGGTAAACACAATGTACACTGCTGTATTTCTTGTAATAGATTATCGAACGACATAAATTTCATAGTACTCTTAAACTATAATCTCAAAATATACTCTAAAAAAAGGTACTAAGCACTAATTTTACAAAGGAATATCCGCTCTTTCAGTTTCACACTGCCAACAACTTTCAAACGATTCAGCGTTTACTTCCTTACATTGCCCGCATGTCCAATTTTCCGTAAACTGCTGATTTAATATGGCACTGCTCAGTGCTTTCGCTTTGTTATAATCACTGTCATTCACAACCCAAAGTTCCACCCAAGCATCAATAGGCGCGAGATCACCAACACCACCGAAAGCAAATTCATTTTTTAATATTACTTCAATACCCGCATTCATCAGGACATTTTGCATGTTTAAAACTAGGAATCGATTCTCTTGTGTATATATTAATTGCATAAATACGCTCCATTGATTGTTTTAGATTCCTGAACTAAAGATTATTGCTCATCAGTAGTTAATTCAAATAAAGAGCACAAAAGTGCTCTTTATTCAATCGTTTATATCAGTAAAATCCATTACTTTTCATAACTAATAACTTATAAAACAGCAGCAAGACCAACACACAATGGCTGCATATTAGCTTTTGTCATGCCTGCAACACTGATACGGCCAGAGCCCACAATGTAGATAGCATACTCATCTTTAAGCGTTTTAACTTGTTCTTTAGTAAGACCTGAAAATGAAAACATACCGTTTTGGCGTGTGATAAAGCTGAAATCACCTTTCACGCCTAATTCGCCAAGAGTATCAACAAATAACTCACGCATTTCGTGAATACGAACGCGCATTTCAGCAACTTCTTCTATCCACTGTTTACGTAATTCTTCATCACCTAAGATCAATGCAACAACAGCCGCACCGTGTGCTGGTGGATTAGAATAATTAGCACGGATACCTGATTTAATTTGGCTAAACGCTGCAACAGCAACTTCTGCATTACGTGCAACTAAAGTCAGCGCGCCAACACGTTCATTATACAAACCAAAGTTTTTCGAGAAAGAATTAGCCACAAGCAATTCTGGGCAATGTTTAGTGAACTCTCGTAAACCTGCTGCATCTTCTTCAACACCAACAGCAAACCCTTGATAAGCAAAATCAAATAATGGTAATAACTGTTTTGCTGCACAAAGCTCGGCTAATTCAGCCCACTGCGAAAAAGTCGGATCGATACCTGTAGGGTTATGACAGCAACCATGGAATAAAACTACATCACCAGCTTCAGCTTTAGCTAAATCAGCAAGCATTGCGTTAAAATCAAGACCTTTGGTTTCAGCGCTATAATAAGCATATTGCTGAACATCTAAGCCCGCAGTATTAAATACATTACCGTGATTTGCCCATGTTGGATTGCTTACCCAAATACGGTTACTTTGTAATTGACTCTTGATAAAATCAGCGGCAGTACGTAGTGCGCCAGTACCACCAGGTGCTTGTGCTGTAATAGCTCGTTTACTGGTGATAACTTCATTACCAGCACCAAACAATAAAGTTTGTACTGCAGCCGCATAGGCCTTATGACCTTCAATGCTTAAATAACTTTTACTTTTTTCTTCTTCAATTAGCTTTTGTTCTGCTAATTTCACAGACTTTAGAATAGGTGTTTGACCTGTTTCATCTTTATAGATACCCACACCCAGATTGATTTTCTCAGGCCGTGTATCCTGCACAAATGCTTCAGTTAAGCCTAAAATCGGATCCGCCGCTGCGGTAGTGATTTTTTCAAACATGGTATTCCCTATCCTACTGTTATTAAAATAGATACTTGATCTAGCGCGTAGAGCTATTTATATCACCCCTACAACTGAATTCCTAGATTATTTATTAGGAAGGTCACAAATAAAATGGCTTGTTAATTTACAGGATAACAAACAAGTCTGAGCACAATATATATGCTCAGATTCTTTCAACAATTAATGGAATGGAATGGAAAAAAGTAGTTCATCCAAGAGGCCATTCGCAATAACACTTTACGCATAATTGAAACGTGAGCGAAATGATCGGAATAAATAGCGGTTTGGCCATAGGCCCCCCCCATCATCACATCACTATATTGCTCAAAACGAGGATCATCAATTTCAAACAAAACTGCAATACGTCCCGGAAACTTTGCATTTTGTACTGAAATCAAAGTACCAGAAGCTTGGATTTGTCCTTCTGAGATAGCAGGTATAGCCCCGATAACTTTGGCGCTAAATATTTCGCCAGGTAAACCATCAAAAATCACTTCCGCTTTAGAACCCGCTTCAAGACGTAACATGCTGTTTTGGCGATACCAACCAATGAGGTTTTTATCCAATTGGTGTTTAAACACCATCACAGGTCTAAAGGATAAATTCGTAGCTCGTAATCCCGGACGCAAAGCTTGCTGGATAACATAACCATCAGACGGAGCTCGAACAACTGTTCTATCTAAATCATAACGAGTAAGGACTTAGCACGTGCGTAATCTGACTCAGCTAAAACAAGGTTTGCTTCAATCGAATTCAAAGTATTTTGAAAAGGTATAGGGTCTAATTTAAATAACACATCACCTTTTTTAAGTAATTTGTTTGCCGTCACTGGCACATCAATAACCACTCCACTGACCGCCGGAATGATAGGGGTAGTAGTATAATATTCACGGCTAATTTCAGAAAACGGATGATTATAATTCATCGTAAAGATCAGACTACCAATGAGAATAATACCGCCGAGCACTGCTGTAGGTACACTCCATTTATTTAATCCCCTGCTCTAGTGCAACAATTCGTTGTTTCATCTCTTGTAACTCTTGTTCTAATTTACCTATATGTTCAGAGTTAACTTGGCTGGTAGAAAAGCCCCAACCACGATCTTTGCGATACAACGTTGCCCAGATCCACAAAAACCAAGTGCCATATATTCCAACATATCAATCCCTTATTTTAATTAAAACTCTATCTTGCGAGTATAGTTATTATCTCTAACTTAAACTTATAACTAGCTATAAAATAAAGTATATTCTAAAAAAAACCATAAAAAAAAGGAGCTAACAAGCTCCTTTTTAAACAATTACTTGTTAAGAATTGATGATCACATCGCTTTTAGAATTTCTTCTACGCTTTCTTTCGCATCACCAAATAACATACTGGTATTTTCTTTAAAGAATAATGGGTTTTGAACACCCGCATAACCTGTTGCCATACTACGTTTAAATACGACAACTTGTTTTGCATTCCATACTTCTAATACTGGCATACCTGCGATTGGCGAATTTTCTTCTTTCGCTGCAGGGTTAACCGTGTCATTGGCACCGATCACTAATACTGTATCAGTTTCGTTGAAATCATCATTGATTTCATCCATCTCTAATACGATATCATAAGGTACTTTTGCTTCAGCAAGCAGTACGTTCATGTGACCAGGTAAACGACCTGCTACAGGATGAATACCAAAGCGTACTTCAACACCCGCATCACGCAATTTCTGAGTGATAGCAAACACAGGATACTGCGCTTGCGCAACAGCCATACCATAACCAGGAGTAATGATAACGCGTTTTGAATGCATCAATGTTTCAGCCACTTCAGCCGCTGTCGTTGACACATATTCACCTTGTTCTTCATCACCAGAACTGATTGCAACATCGTTACCGAAGCCTCCAGCAATTACCGAAATAAATGAACGGTTCATCGCTTTACACATTACATAGCTTAAGATAGCACCAGAAGAACCAACCAGCGCACCTGTTACGATAAGTAAATCGTTACCTAGGATCAGACCTGTTGCAGCACCCGCCCAACCTGAATAAGAATTCAGCATTGAAACAACTACTGGCATATCAGCGCCACCAATTGATAATACAAGATGTGCACCAAATACAATTGCAATTAGCGTCATAAAGATAAGTGCACCCATATTGCCTTCAAGGCCAGCACCAACAAATGAGAACATCAAGAAGATCACAACAAGCAATGCAACTAAGTTCATTTTATGGCGATGCGGAAGCATTAATGCACTTGATTTAACACGACCGTTTAACTTAGCCCATGCAACCATAGAACCAACGAAAGTAACGATACCAATGAATACGCCGATAAAGATTAGCGTTAGGTGGATACTTAACATAACAGGTTCTGTGATGCTGTGTTCAAGATAGCTATTATAACCGATGAATACAGCAGCAAGGCCACCAAAACTATTCAGAATAGCAACCATTTCTGGCATTTCAGTCATGCCAACTTTGTTTGCCCAGCGTACACCAAATGCGCCACCAGCCAACATTGCAGCAATAATATAGCCGATGTTACTTACGCCATCACTGAACAGTGTTGCAATGATCGCAACAACCATACCTAAGATACCGACAAAAATACCTTTTTGTGCAGTTTCTTGTTTTGACAGTGCAGCTAACGATAATACGAATAATACTGCAGCAGCAATATATGCAGCTTCTAAAATACCTTGCGGTGCAGCTGCTGCTTTTTCAACAACTTGTGCAACGATAGGTGCTTGATCCACAGCTACAGATTGTGCCGCTTGTGCTGCATTAATTGCAGCTTGTGCCGCATCAACAGCACTCTGTGCAGCATCAATAGATTCTTGAGACATTATAAAAATCCTTATTTACGGAACATTTTTAACATACGCTCTGTCACGGCAAAACCGCCAGCGATATTAATAGTGGCAATAAACGTGCCTAAGAATGCGAGTAAGGTAACCAGACCGCTCTCTGCGCCCATTTGGAAGAAAGCACCTAAGATAACAATACCCGAGATAGCATTTGTCACACTCATTAGTGGCGTGTGCAGTGATGCAGCAACGTCCCAAATCAAGTAGTAACCAATCACACATGCTAGCGCAAATACCATCAAGTGGTTTAAGAATTCAGCAGGAACATAACTTGCTAATGCAGAGTAAGCCCAAATACCAGCACCTGCTGCAACAGCTTTATAAATCCCTGTTTTTTTCTTAACAGGTTTTACAGTTTCTTCTTTAACTTCTTCTTTTTTCGCTTGTGGCGCAGCAGAAACTTGAATTGGTGGCGCAGGCCACGTGATTTCACCTTCTTTAATTACAGTAACACCGCGTTGCACAACGTCATCAAAGTTAATGTTGATAACACCGTCTTTTTCTGGAGTAAGCAGTTTTAACAGGTTCACTAAGTTAGTGCCGTATAACTGTGATGCTTGCGTTGGTAAACGACGAGCCATTTCGTTGTAACCAATGACCTTCACGCCATTAGCAGTAGTGATAACTTTATCTACTACACTCGGTTCAACATTACCGCCATTGATCGCAGCTAAATCCACAATCACACTACCCGATTTCATGGCATCAACCATTTCTTGAGTAATTAAACGCGGTGCAGGACGACCAGGAATAAGCGCAGTGGTAATAATAATATCCGCATCTGCAACTTGTTCAGCCAGCATTTTTTGTTCGTGAGCTTTGTAATCATCGCTCATTACTTTTGCGTAGCCATCACCCGAGCCAGCTGATTCTTCAAAATCAACTGTTAAGAATTCAGCACCCATACTGTTGATCTGTTCTTTAACTTCAGGGCGAGTATCATAAGCGCGTACGATCGCACCAAGACTACCAGCAGCACCTACGGCAGCTAGACCGGCAACACCAGCACCAAGGATCAGAACTTTAGCTGGCGATACTTTACCTGCAGCCGTAATTTGGCCAGTAAAGAAACGACCAAATTCATTCGCAGATTCAATAACAGCACGGTAACCCGCGATGTTTGCCATTGAACTCAACGCATCCATTGATTGTGAACGAGAAATACGAGGCACAGAGTCCATCGCAAGTACGTTAATATCACGCTTTGCTAGTTTCTCTAATAACTCGGCATTCTGAGCTGGCCAGATAAAGCTAATTAGAGAGGTGCCTTTTTGTAATAATCCAATTTCAGCATCATCTGCAGGCGCATTTACTTTTAAGACAATATCGGCAGCCCAAACTTGTTTGGTATCTGAAGATATTTCTGCGCCTGCCGCGATAAACGCCGCATCATCAAAGTTTGCTAGCACACCAGCATTGCTTTCAACTAATACAGAAAAACCAAGTTTCTGAAGTTGTTCAATTGTGGCTGGTGTTGCAGCTAGTCGAGTTTCACCCTTGAGGCTCTCTCTTGGTATACCTATTTGCATCATCTGTTCCTGTCTATTCAACATCAAAGATAAAATACTACGTTCCATGTGTATCTCATATAAATGAGTTACGGAGAAGCATCAGTACAAAATATCGGAATTAAAAATCATCTCTATTAATCAATGAGATAATTATCTGTCACCTACGATTGTTCACAAAAACGTGACTCAACGCAACAATAATTTAGTGTAAATCTCCTAATTCGATATAAAAACGGTGCTTACCGTGGTGTTTTATAGGTTCAATTTAGTTTCAACACGCTTCGATTAGAGCACTATAACAATAGAAAAAACAAGCTTAAATTTATATATTCTTCATGATGTTACATGGTCAAGGAGATAATATTTCACTTGAAATGACAGAATGTATCGGAAGGTCTCTAATAAGTTAAAATAAAAAAATATAACTTGTTACTTTTTAATATAAAGCAGAGATAAATTAACCTAATTACCCTAATATGGTTAAAATTTCATACATAGTAGATAAAAAATCATCACATATTTGGGATGAATTAACGCATTAACGTGATATTAGCCGTACCTTTGAATTTTTGATCTTTAAATAAAAGCAAAGAATGTATATTGCCGGAATCGTTAGCCATTGAGAATAACTCAAAGTCATGTGTTTGCGATGTCATGCTCATACGCAAAATACCGTTATGAATATGCCATTCGCCATAATAGGGCTGTGCTACCATTAAAGGGCTTAACACCGCGCTGCGCGTTTTCAAACAATCGAGTTTTGCAGCTTCGCCGCGATAGTTCGTTTCAAGCCAATGTGAATTAGATAATTCCAAGTAATCAAAGTCACGCTTTGTTGATTCCCATAAAATGTATTCACCAGAAGTACAGATAAATCTAATTTCTTCATCCGTCATATCAGTGATAACGTCAGGCTCTAATGAACCTTTTGTTTCCAGTTGATATAATAGGATTAACTTGTCGGCCTCAGTGATTTGTCCAAACATAAGTTTTAACTCCTGCGAATGATGTATATGTTAACAGTAGTTAAAATTCATATTTCATGTATGACGGAAGTCACAGATAAACGACCGTAACTTAAGTGCCAATTATTATTACAACAAAGATCGCATTATCGACGCGCTTATGGCATGGTCTCCACAGTGAAAAGAACTACGTCTTATTGAAGGTAAAGAATATGTCTACAAATGTTTTGGTTGTTGAAGATCAACATGATATCGCAAATTTGATCCGCATTAATTTAGAAATGATTGGTAATGAAGTCACTTGTTGTCACAATGCGAAAGATGCCTTTGCTCAGCTACAAGAACAAGACTTCCAACTTATTCTTTTAGATTTAAATTTACCAGACATGGACGGATTAGATATCTGTAAGAAGATCCGTGAAACAGATCAAATTGTGCCGATCATGATGCTTACTGCACGCAGTGAAGAATTAGATAGAGTTCAAGGCCTCGAAGCGGGTTCAGATGATTACTTAGCAAAACCATTTAGTGTATTAGAACTACAAGCGCGAGTGAAAGCACTTTTGCGTCGTAGCCAGGTGCAAGCAATCAAAGAAGTACCTATCGAAGTCATTACCATTGCCGATTTAATTATCGACCAAACCACCCATACTGTGCACAGAGATAAAACGCTGATTAATCTAACCAGCACCGAATTTTCTCTTTTAGTATTTTTGGCAAAATCTCCCGGTCGAGTATATAGCAGAGAACAACTACTCGCGGAAGTGTGGGATTATCATAATGACTGTTATGAACATACAGTAAATTCACATATGAATAGGTTACGCAACAAAATTGAACCCGACCCAGCTAAACCAACGTACATAAAAACAGTGTGGGGTGTCGGTTACAAACTGGAGGTTAGTGATGCTACATAACTCCTTATTAAAACAAATCATATTTCCAATCATCGTCTTATTTATAGCGATGACTGGTGGTTTGTTCATTATCTATTGCGCAATTAACGATACTCATACGGCGCGAGTTGAACAGACTTTACATAAAGGTCTAGCGCAACAAATCATCCATTATTCAGATGACCTGCAACAAGGTAAGATCAGTAAATCAGCATTGAAACCGGCCTTCCATAGCCTAATGCTGTTAGGTCCAAGCTATGAAATTTACATCACCGATATGCAAGGTGAATTGCAAGTATATGCAGCTGAACCGAGTAAAATAAAGCGCACCAATATTGATACCGCACCATTAGAAAGTTTCATTGCTGGTAACGAATATCCTCTTTACGCTGACAACCCGCGTAGTCCAGATTTACAAAAACTCTTCTCTGCCGCACCTATTTTTAAAAACGGTCAGCAGATTGGTTATGTGTTTGTCATTCTTGGCGGCGATAAATATGACAGCATTGTCGAAACCATGTCATTTGATAGTGATGTTTATAAAATCTTCTTTGCTTTGGTACTGTTTTTCACATTAGCCCTGTTATTACTTGTGTTCATTTTTGCGCGTATCGTGAAACCAATTAGCCAATTAGATGAAGACATCACGCGTTTTGTCAGTGCCGATTTTTCACTGGTTTCAGCGACAAAACCAGATACTTATGCGGCCAGTGAAATTGTTAATTTGCACACCAACTTTGCATCATTGGAAACAAAGATTCATAAACAGCTCACACAAATAAAATCCACTGAACAATTGCGCCGAGAAATGCTTTCACATATATCTCACGATTTAAAAACACCATTAGCATCGCTTAAAGGTTATTTAGAGACTTGGTTATTACAATATCAAGACGCATGTGGCCGTGATTTTATTGAAGTAGCACAGAAAAATGCCAATCAATTGCAGCGTTTAGTAGAGCAAATCATTGAGTTAGCACAACTTGATAGTAATACCGTCAGTTTATATCAAGAGCCTGTCGCCATTGCAGAGTTAGCTCAAGATGTTTTAAGTAAGTTCCAACTCCAAGCTGAAAAGCAGAATATTACTTTATCTGTAGAACCCAAAGACCCAAGTCTACAAGCAGTTGCCGATATCGCGAAGTTAGAACGAGTGCTAACGAATCTGATTGATAATGCCCTACGTCATTGCCAAAATGGCGATAGTATTACCATTGAGTTACAGCCTACTGACAATCAGCTCATTATCAGTATTGTCGACTCTGGTGTTGGTATTCCAGCTGAAGAAGTAGGCCATATTTTTGATGCTCATTACCGAGCTAAAAATACCGTCAATGGCAACTTGGGCAATTCCGGTTTAGGACTGGCGATTGTGGTAAAACTACTGGCCTTACATCATGCGAAAATATCAGTCTCCAGTGTATTGAGCCAAGGTACGACATTTAGTTTTAGCCTACCTAATTCCGCATAGAGATTATCAAGCGGCTCAGCATTACTGGTTAAGCCGCTTACTTGTAATGGCGATATGCCCTTCCAAATTACTTCCTACTTCCTACTGCCTACTGCCTACTTCCTACTTCCTAAACTTTATAACTAAATAATTATTAATTACCCAAAATAACCAGCCTAAAACAGCAAGGAACTGATTTATAGCTACTCTTCAAGATATAAATATATATTTATATCTTCTTCAGGAGTCCGAATTATGCGAGCATTCCAACCTTTCTACCTCACCCTTATTATATTCATCACAGCTTGTAGTACGACGAATACAGCCAACATTAACAAAGATACTATTATCAACGTTGCTGCACATACTCGCGTACATAAAGCAGCTGATAACACCGATGCCAAATTCAACGTCGCCAATAATGATAGAAACATAACAATTTACGCCCCCAACTTATGGAAGAAGGCAGTCTATAATATGAATGAAATGCGTGACATTGTTGGCAAGTTTGATGCCGATGACCAAGGCTTCTTCGGGGGGCCATCTGAAAGTAAAGTACTTAGTTATATTAGTCAGACACAAATGTCTGTTGATAAAGCAAAACAGCATGCAAAGATTGTAAGTGATTTCCTCAAACAACCGGTGGACGATATTACCTTTATCACGCCTAAAATAAACGATATATGGCAGCGAGAATTTCAAGGTATCAATCGTAGTCTTAATGCTCTTATCCGCGATCTAGAAAAAAATAATAATCTACAACGCCATACTAACAGTAAAGAAAAATTGCAGGCAAGGATCTCCAATCTAGAAGTGAAAATAATAATAGCCGAAGTTTATACACCATTAAAAAGACAAGTCGAAACACTAAACGATAATTTAATCCCAATTTCCTATGCTAAAACATCACAGGCTCTAGCTGTATTGAACTCTCAGATAGCCGCTTCACCAAGAGACACTAAGGTGATTAAAATACTTGCAGAAAAAGTGCAGCAAGATTTATTACGCTCTCAACATGTAAGTAAGGATGTAGATTGGATCAATCGCTTATCATCTTCACAACGGGAAAAAGCGGTATTACATTATCGTAATAGTTTAGAGAAACTGAGTAAAAAATTATTCGAAACTGATACTTCGACCCTTTCATTCTCAGGTCAAATTAAAGAATTGGAAGCTATGTTTTCGTCTCAATTAGTCACTAAAAAAGTGATTATTGACCAAGCTTTAACCAATGATAAAACCAGGATAGAAACCGTAATCGAGCCAGAAAAAATGATAACAACAGAGAAGGTAGAAGTAACTAACGTCGAGCCTGAAACTTCTGTTCATTTAACTAAAAAAACAGAAAAAAATATTCCTACAAAAAACTAAAAATTACTACATTGGCTCTTTAATAATGACTAATTTCATTTATATTAGACTGATAATTTCTGTATACCCTAGATTGTTTGTATACAAATTAAGAATGGAATTAAAGGAATAATATGAGTTTAGAAATTCGAGATTTATCTATTAACGTAGTGATCGCGACAACTAGTTTGACAAACACCGTTATCACCCAACTACAGGACGCCGGTGTTGATAATATAGAATACGTTGCGTCTATCGAAGCTGCAAAACAGAGTTTATTCCCGACTTAGTCATCTGTTCTATGTATTTTAAAGATGGCTCAGGTGCTGAACTAGCTCAACACGTAAAGAGTCATAAATTAACTGAAAGTATTGGTTGTCGACGATAGCCTCACTTGCATATTAACCACCATGGAGATCACCTAATAACATCGATGGAGATTACCCAATAACCTCAATCAAGATCAGCTGATAACATTCATGGAGATCACTTTTACCCTGAAATTTTATTGAGTGATCCCCATGAATGTTATTGACCAAACTAGCTTTTTTCACTGCCCTGTAGGTGTATTTAACCGTTATTCTGTTCATTTTGATGAAGGGGATGACTATGTCAACGGCACCTATACCTATGCGTAAATTAAAAGAGATCCTTAGGCTCAAATACGGTTGTTCACTGAGCCATCGTCAAGTCGCTAAAAGTTTATCTATCTCCCCCTCAGT
>Ga0209395_1004080_pt1 | contig 17515 bp, 14 predicted proteins | sample GOMGulsemesocosm_3_FD_184635 | JGI IMG/M metagenome (GOLD analysis project Ga0209395, IMG submission 184635) | Methane-oxidizing microbial communities from mesocosms in the Gulf of Mexico - GOM9D Gulf of Mexico (SPAdes) (version 2) | ecosystem: Environmental > Aquatic > Marine > Cold seeps... | reverse complement strand
TGCCTGTTCAATACCGTATTTGATCCGCATCCCTGCGGCAAATACTAAAAAATCATCCCTGATTTTTTCATTGGTCAATTTAAAATTTAAGGCGATAAATGGCGGGAGCAGCCGCGCTTCAACTGTTTCTACTTTTCCTTAACTGACATGCATTACTAACTAATTAGCGCTTTAAGCTCATCGACATAGCGTTGAGCCTCGGGGGCTTGCGCTAACATTGCCTGTTCGGTCAGAATGTCAGCGAGGATGTCGATCGAGGTCAACGGATTCGCCAAAACCACCCTAAATACGATGATCGCTTGCTGCTGGTAACGCAGCGGCGTGAGTTGTGTTCGTGACACAAACGCTTTACCCCGCCCGCGTTGAACTTTCTGTAGATATTTAGTGTAACGGTTGAGCACTTCATTGAGGCTGTGCACTGTCGACGGTTGCGCTGCATTTAAATAAGCGCTCAGCCAGCTCGGGCAATAGCGATAGGTTAAAATATTTAATGTCGGTTCACTGCATAACTCAAAATCTTGATGCTGCTTAATCATCTGGGCGAACTGATGCGTCTTATCGATCCCTTGGTCTATCAGCAACTGATAACCTTGTTGACCTAGGATATGTAAACCCGAATGTACCAGCATTGCCATCCCAGGACGAGAACCTTCTAGCGTCTTACTGCCTAAATCTTTTGAGCCTTTACGAATAATATAATTGGCGTGGTGCTCTATCGCGTGTAAGGCGCTGGGATCTTTAAAGACGACTAGGCCTGCGCCCATCGGAATATACAGTTGCTTATGCGCATCGATCGTGACCGAATCGGCTCGCTCGATCCCCTTTAATAGCGGGGCATACCTAGTTGAGAACAACGTCGGTGCTCCCCATGCGCCATCGACATGAAAATGGCAACCGTATTGCAATGCAATATCCGCCATCTCATCGAGAGGATCTACACTACCAGTCTCCGTGGTACCAGCTATCCCAACAATAGCCATCAACTTAATATTATCTTGCTGTAACTCCTCACATTTCGCCTTCAATGCTGACAACACGATACGATTATTATCATCGGTTGCAATAGAAATAAGATTGTTGGCGCCCAGCCCTAAAATATCGACGGTCTTCTTAAGAGAGTAGTGCCCACGCTCACTAACCAATACCGCTGCGCCGCGATAACCATGATGAATCAACCCTGCCGCTAGACCATCTTTGTGTACACCAGCAAACTCAGGCGTTGACTTGAACATGTTATTACGCGCGACCCATAATGCGGTGATATTAGCGACCGTGCCGCCAGAGCAAAACGCGCCTAATGCATAATGTTGGTCATGTAAATATTGCTGATAAAAGGGAGCACTTTCTTTATATACCAAACGGTGAAGCATGCCGGTTACTTGGCGTTCCAACGGGGTAAATGATTTTGACGTCTCTGTTTTAACGAGGTTTTGGTTTAGCGCAATCATAATTTTCGACAACGGAAGCATAAAATACGGCAGCGCCGAAGTCATATGACCGACAAAACTTGGCGAGGCAGTATGGACAGAGTGAGCGACTAGTTTATCGAGTAAGAAATCCGCTTGCTGTGACACAAAAATTGGCTGTTTAGGGATCGTCGCATCAGCGAAATCACGTTCTACATCGGTAAGATCTTTCTCTATCGCTACAATATGGGACTGTAAGAACCCCTCTAAATTTTCAGATATTTCACGTTCAATCCGGCCTAACGTAGAGTTTTTCTCTTCAGGGGTCGTAAATACACGGTGTAAACTTTCAAGGCTCACTTCGGCCATACGCGGTAAATTGCTCATCAAAAAATCCTAATCGCTTAACATAACCCGTCTAACAAGCGAGCATAACACTCATCACAAAAACGGACGCATAATTTACCATCATGGCTAAGGAGATTCTAGCCCTGCAACTTTAGCTAGATAGCAAAAAACTGCACAAAACCGTCGCCTGGACTAAAATTATACTAATTTAGGTAATTGCAATGAGTCAGGGGGGAGTAATAGCCGCACAGACGTTAGAGTCAAGGTAAGAAAACAAGATGGTATCGAAGCGGTGAGCTACGCGGAACAAATTTTCCCAAACTTTAGTGATGACTATGAAATAAACGTGGGCGGAATAAAATTAAACACAACTATTGATTGTAAGATTGATCAGCAGGTAACCGTGTCCATATTTGGGACTGCGAAACAGCATATAAAAGTGCAAGGCAGTGTGGTCGAAACAATTAACGAGTGTATTATTATTCGATTTACGCCACTCGTTCAAGCACAGCAGGACTGCCTCTCTAACATTCTAGAATTGCAGCAACCGATAGATCCCCATGATCAATGACCATGGAGAAATCACTATTTATTAAAGCGCATCTGCTTGTAATAATTGATTAAATTAGTGGTCGAGGAATCGTGTTCACCGACATCACCATCTTCTGCTAGCTCAGTTTGAATCTTAGCAGCTAAGCCTTTACCAAGCTCAACCCCCCATTGGTCAAACGAGCAAATTTGCAGAATAATCCCCTGCACAAAAATCTTATTTTCATACAATGCAATTAATCCACCAAGGCTGTGTGGATCGATTCGATCGAGTAAGATAGTGTTAGTCGGACGATTACCTTGATGCACCTTGTGAGGTGCAAGCTGGTCAATGTAAGCGGGGGTACGCCCTTTGGCCTTTAAATCTTCACGAACCTGTTGTTCGTTAACACCACACATTAGCGCCTCGGTCTGAGCGAAGAAGTTACTCATTAAGGTTTCGTGGTGTCCCTTTATTGGGGTTGAACTTTCGATTGAACCAATAAAATCTGCTGGGATCACGTTCTTACTCTGGTGCAAATACTGATAGAACGCGTGTTGACCATTGATACCCACACCGCCCCAAATAGAGGGAACCGTTTGATAATCAATATCCTCACCAGTCCAGCTCACTGACTTACCATTAGATTCCATTTCGGCTTGCTGTAAATAGGCCGCCAACATATGCAATGTTTGGTCATACGGCAGGATAGCTTGTGATTGCGAGCCTAGAAATGTAGTATTCCACAGGCTAAGCAACGCCAAGATCGCCGGTGCGTTTTCTTCCAATGGCGTTTCAACGAAGTGACGATCCATCTGATGCGCCCCCTCAAGTAGTGCCATAAACTTCTCAAAACCCATATCTAGCGCGATGGGTAGGCCAATCGCCGACCACAAAGAGAAACGTCCACCAACCCAATCCCACATCGAGAAAATATTATCGGCGCTAATACCAAAACTAGTCGCATTTTCCAGGTTAGACGTTACTGCCACAAAGTGATGTTTTACCGCATCATCATCGAATGACGCAGACGTCAGCCAGCTTTTAGCCGTCTTAGCGTTAGTGATTGTTTCAGTCGTGGTAAATGTTTTAGACGACACAACGAATAGTACACTCGCGGGATCGAGCGGTCGTAACACTTCGGCAATTTGAGCACCATCAACGTTAGATACATAATGGACATTAACGCTGTTATCACTGTGATTTTTTAGTGCTTCAGTCACCATCTGCGGCCCAAGGTTAGAGCCGCCGACACCAATATTTACGATATCGGTGATCCGCTTACCCGAGTAACCTTTCCATTCGCCTTGACGTACCTGACGGACGAAGGCTTCCATTTTCTTCAATTCAAGGTTAATGGTTTCGGTGATATTTTCGCCGTCAAGAATTAATGGTTCGCCACTACGATTGCGCAAAGCCGTATGCAATACTGCACGATTCTCGGTGAGATTAATTTTCTCACCACTAAACATCTTGTCTCGCCACTGCTCAATATCACAGTCTTTGGCGAGCTTGATCAGGCCAGCCATCGTTTCACTTGTTACTAAGTTTTTTGAGTAATCTAGCAGCAGATGGGGCAATTTAATCGTGAATTTATCGAAGCGCTGTTCGTCGCTAGCAAACAATTTATTAAGATGGTGCTGTTTCATTTGCTGGGCATGTTCTACTAAAAACTGCCAACTCGGTAACTTTTGACGATTGTTCATTTATTTACCTTTTTATAACGGTATGAATAAGGATCCCCAACCAACTCAGGCGAGTTAGGTTATTATTTGGATATATGTTGCCACTGGTGTTCAGACAATAGGTAATATTTATTATTTTTATCTGACCATTATGGTAAATTTATAAGCAAATTTCTAGCGGAAATCACGTTTTTTCGTAATAAACCTACATAATAAACGCTATAACGATTAATATGACAAAATTCAAACTGACCTTACTACGCCACGGAGAAACAGCTAGACCTACGTTTCTTAATGGTTCAACGGATATCGCGCTATCCGAACGTGGATATCAACAAATGAGCAACGCGATAAAAACCGACGACAACTTTGATCTAATTACTACATCACCACTCATCCGCTGCCATAAATTCGCCCAAGACCTTGCCTCACAGTATCAATGGCCAGTATCGATTGAACACGGCTTGCGAGAAATATGCTTCGGCGACTGGGATGGTCAAGCGATGGACAGTCTCTATCAGGAATATCCTGTTGAGCTAGATACTTTTTGGAAAACTCCGTGGCAATTTACGCCGCCAAATGGCGAATCAATGGTGGAGTTTACCAAGCGGGTCGATAACGCGTGGCAACATATTCTAACGCAACACAAAGATACCTTAGTGATATGCCACAGCGGAGTGATCCGTTACCTAATGGCCAAAACTCTTGGCATGCCACTCCCCGGCAATCACCATTTGGTTGCCTTAAACATCGGCTTTGCAGCACGAGTTGATATCGAAGTCGTTGTCGAAGAGAGCGGAAAGCTATGGCAAAGCATTCAATGGCCGAGCTATTAAAGCTTGCTTGCTGAGAAAAAACCTCGATAATAGGCGGGTCAGGGAACATGATGTAAATTCATGGCTGTACCCGCAACTGTAAGCAATCGCCCAATGTGCCATCGCGAGCCAGATACCTGCCACCTTATTTTTCCAATTTAAAGCAACCAAGCGGAGTACTTGCGTTAGTTTGACGAGCTAAGCGTGGTGCTGATTGCTCTGGCGACTACGAGCACAATTTATGCGCCAACAACCCCTTAATATTTTGTCTTTTTTATTGATGAGTCATGATTATGACTAGCCCATTGTTGCAGGTCAGTAACCTATGTTGGCAAGTGAATAACAAAGCTATCCTCAGCGACATTAACTTTACCGTCACGGCGGGACAATTTGTCGGCATTATTGGTTGTAATGGCAGCGGCAAGACCAGTCTATTGCGAGCATTGTATCGTTATACAAAGCCGACATCCGGTCAAATATTACTTGCGCAGCAGGATATTTGGCGCAACTCAGCCGCTAGCATAGCTCGGCAAGTTGCCGTTGTAACGCAAGCACCAAGCTCACTACCTTATCGTGTACATGAAGTGGTCGCGATGGGACTCACCCCACATAAGAAGCTATTGGAAGGTGAGAATGCCCAAGATAAACAACGTATCGATGACGCCTTATCTCAGGTTGATTTAAGCCAATTCGCCCATCATAGTTTTGATACGCTCTCAGGTGGCGAACAACAGCGCGTCTTAATTGCCCGTGCCATAGTACAACAGGGTCAGTTATTGATCATGGATGAGCCCACAAATCATCTGGATGTTCACTATCAAATAGATATTCTAAAGCGCGTAAAACAGCTTAATACCACGGTAATAGCGTCGCTTCATGATCTTAATATTGCCAGTGCTTTTTGCGATCACTTAATTTTACTCGATAACGGAAAAATTATTGCTCACGGCACGCCACAACAGGTGCTGACCGAGCCATTGATTAGTCAAGTCTATCGCGTAGAACTGTCAGTAACCAAACACCCAATTCATGGCAAACCACACTTACTCTTTCACTATCAAGGCAACTCATGTCAAAAATAAGCCTAGTGACCCTCGCCTTAATTGTGACGACGCTGGTTAGTGTTATCATCGCGCTATGCTTCGGTGCCGTGTCCATTAGCCCAACGCAGGTGCTTGATATTCTATTACCTTGGTTAAATCAGCAAAACCCAAATCCAGTGTACAGTCAGATAGTACTGGAACTTAGGCTGCCCAGAGTATTGCTGGCCATTCTCTGTGGTGCTGGGCTGGCTGTGGCTGGTGCGATGCTGCAACAAGTCACGCGCAACCCGTTAGCGGATCCCTACCTTTTCGGTATCAGTGCTGGCGCGTCCTTTGGCGCGGTAGCGATGTTTACGCTATTCTCTAGCCTCTCTATTTTGCTATTACCCTTGGCCGCATTTGCGGGAGGATTGCTTGCCGTATTGGTCGTCATTAGTATTGCTGGGCGCAGTGCTTTTAATCAGATCGAGCGTATGCTATTGGCGGGCGTGGCTAGTTCGTTCATGTTTAGCGCCGGCTCTAGCGCGATGCTTTATCATAGCGATCCCCAAGCCGCCGCCTCGATCTTGTTTTGGACCTTGGGTAGCTTCTCACAGGCTCAATGGTCATCATTACCAGCACCAGCCATAATAATATCCGGCAGTATATTGTTATTTTTTGCCTTCTCCAGACAGGTGTTAGCGATATCTAGTGGTGATGAAAGCGCGACAACTTTAGGCGTAAAGGTAGGTAAAGTACGGTTATTGATGTTAATTGCCAGCTCATTAATTTGCGCCATCATTGTCGCCAGTGCTGGTGGAATCGCCTTCGTTGGTTTACTGATACCTCATGTGGTTAGACTGACGCTTGGCCAACGGCAATTAAATAATTTTATTGTCGTAGCACTGTTCGGCGGCATTTTTATGATATATGTTGATTTAATGGCACGTACTTTATTAGAAAACCAAGAAATTCCGTTAGGCATTATTACCTCAGCGATCGGCAGTGTTTTCTTTCTATTTATATTAAAACAACGAAATCAACGGATTAATTAGAGCAAACTATGTATTCAATTCCTGCTATCTCGGCGCAAGTGTCGACAAAAATACAGCATAACATCGATATTAAGACCAAGCCTTTGGGCGCATTGGGACAACTGGAAGGGTTGGCACTACAGTTATGCCTTATTTTGGGGACGGATAATCCACAGATAACCCAACCGACCCAACTCGTATTTGCCGGTGATCATGGCGTTAGTGAAATGGGGATTTCCATCGCTGGTAATGAAGTTACTGGCCAGATGGTGGCTAACTTCTGCGCTGGCGGCGCAGCAATTAATGCCTTTTGCGATCAGGCAAATATGACACTAAAAGTCGTTGATTGTGGCACGGTGTTCGAACAGCCAGATCATCCGATGTTGATCAAACAACGTGTTGGTGAAACAACAGCACCGATCCATATCGAACCCGCGATGACCGAGCAACAAGCACGCTATGCAATAAATATGGGCATGAAAATTGCCCAACAACAGATTAACAGCGGTGCTAATGTGATCGGTATCGGTGAAATGGGGATTGGTAATACAACCTCTGCCGCCGCGATCATGCATGTATTAACGGACAACGATATCGATTATTGTGTCGGTCGCGGTACCGGTATTGACGATGATTGCCTTGCCCGCAAGAAAGAAATAATTCGCAGCGCCTGCCTCTTGCATCAAGATCAAATGAGCTCAGCCATTAGTGTTCTCGCCTGCTTAGGTGGCTTTGAGATAGCTCAAATGATGGGCGCCATGATTGCTACAGCACAGCAAGGTTGCGTGATAATTATCGATGGATTTATTTCGAGTGCCGCAGCACTGTTGGCAATCAAACTATCACCTAATGTACGCGACTACATGATTTTTAGTCATCGCTCTCAAGAACTCGGTCACCATATGCTGTTGCGTGAGATGAATGCTAAGGCGCTACTCGCACTCGATCTTCGTCTGGGAGAAGGTAGCGGCTGTCCACTAGCATTACCGCTAATGCAAAGTGCGCTAGCGTTTTACAATCAAATGGCGAGTTTTGAACAAGCCCATGTTACTGAGGTTAATTAAGCTTGTCCTTAATATCAGCAGCACAGTACCAATGGCGATTATGGCTAGTTGCCTTGGGCTTCTTCACCCGGATAAAGATTAAACCGATTGATAACTTTCAGTCGCAGTGGCTCAACCAAGCCAGTCGTTATTATGGCCTAGTGGGTTTATTTATCGGTGCACTAAGCGCCTGTGCTTACTGGTTTAGCACATTATTTTTGCCGCAATCGATTGCCATTCTATTGGCGATGGTCGCCAGCATTTTGGTCACTGGTGCATTTCACGAAGATGGTTTAGCCGACACCTGGGATGGTTTCGGTGGTGGCTGGACGGTTGAGCAAAAGCTCACCATCATGAAAGACTCACGTCTAGGCACCTATGGCGCCTTAGCACTGGTGATGGCGCTGCTGATTAAGTATCAACTTTTGGTCGAGCTATCAAGCGTCAACGCGTTATCGGCCATGCTGCCTAATGTTGTTATCGCGCTGATCGTTGCTCATTGTCTCAGCCGAGTGCTAGCGGTAAGCCTAATCTTCGACCAAACCTATGTTAGAGACATCGATTCAAGCAAAATAAAGCCGATGACCGAGCAACAGAGCACCAGTGAACTGGCGATATTACTGATTAGTGGATTGCTACCACTATTGTTGATGCCAATAATGCTCTCATTGCTGCTTATTACGTGCCTAATAGTGCTGCGCTTGGGCATCGTAAAATGGTATATCAAGCAACTCGGCGGCTATACTGGTGATTTATTAGGCCAAGCCCAGCAAATGGCAGAGCTAGTGATCTATATTTGCTTACTTAGTTACTTAATACATGTATAAAAAACGAGAATACACATGAGCCAACAAGACAAGAATGAACGCCATCAGGCGCGACAACAAAAATTAAAAGAAACTGTCGACGAGCGAATCGCCGCCGCCACCATCGAACAAGGCATCTTCATGGTGCTAACAGGTAATGGTAAAGGAAAATCGACCGCGGGCTACGGCACCGTACTACGTTGTGTCGGACATGATCAGAAAGCCGCCGTAGTACAATTTATTAAAGGTCAATGGCCTTGTGGTGAGCGTAACGTATTGGAGAAGCTTGGCGTCGACTTTCATGTTATGGGCACAGGGTTTACCTGGAATACCCAAGATAAAGAAAGCGACACAGCCGCAGCACAAGCCGCATGGCAGCAAGCGAAACTATTACTCCAAGATGAGACTCTCGATTTAGTGATGCTGGATGAGCTTACCTACATGCTTACCTACGGCTACATCGACGTCGATGACGTGGTTCAAGCGATAGCAAATCGCCCGGCGATGCAGCATGTGATAGTGACCGGACGTGCGTGTCATCGCAGCCTGACCGAACTAGCCGACACAGTGAGTGAAGTACGCCCTACCAAACATGCTTTTGACAATGGCATCAAAGCGAGAATTGGTTTTGACTATTAGACAACTAATCGCATGCATATTTTTAAGTGCATTGTCACTGCAAGTCTTAGCTCATAGTCCCGAACGACCACAGCGGATCATCGCACTATCTCCACATGCGGTAGAGCTACTCTATGCCATTGGCGCGGGCGATAGCATTGTCGCAACCATCAGTCATGCCGACTACCCTGAGCAGGCGAAAGCGATTGAGGTTATTGGCGACTATCGCGGCATTACTCTCGAAAAATTAATCGAGTTAAAGCCAGATCTTGTGGTCACATGGTCTGGAGGCAACAAACTCAACCAAATAGATAAAATTAAACAGCTTGGCTATCACGTTATTGACTCAGATCCACAGTCGCTGTTAGACATCGGCACAAGCCTGCGCCAACTTGGGGCCGCAACAGGTCACGACGCCAAAGCGGAACAGATAGCCAGTGAATTTGAACAACAGTTACAACTGATAAGCGCTAAATATCAGGATAAAGCGAAGGTAAAGACCTTCTATCAGCTGTGGTCAAAACCGCTGATGACGATTAGCAGCGGAAGCTGGCTCAACCAATTTATCGAGCGCTGCGGTGGCATCAATGTATTTGGTGAAGCCGAAGCAGCCTATCCAAAAATTAGCGTCGAGAATGTGCTGTTAACCGATGCGCAAGTCATCCTGATTCCCGATGATGCACAAACCAAGGGTCATAAGTTATTCGATTGGAAGCGCTGGCAACTATTACCAGCAGTGAAAAACAGCCATATCTATTACCCCAACGCAAAAATATTGCACCGACCGACACCTCGCGTGTTAGGCGCGATGGAACAGGTCTGCCAGCAAATCGATAAGGCACGCGTAGATCTATACCCGTGATCTGAGTAAAGTATATAAGGCAAGCGCTAACGCTTGCCTCGTTTTAACCTTAACCACAACCCTGTGTATAGAAAACCCAGCGGCATCAAGCACAAAAACAGCCATAACCATTCCATGTGTGGGCTAATAAACTGTCCAATATGAAACTTGTACTTAAAATTCCACACCCGTGTGGCTAGACTGGCCTGCTGTGCATCGTAGCTCGCGAGTACCTGAGCGGTTTTCGGATCGACCCACACCCAGCTAAAGGGATGAGACTCTTGCGGCATCTTTAGCCTTAGACGCAGTGGTTGCTGAGCGTTAGCTAAATAAATTCGATGAAGCTCTCCTTGCGCTAGCGCCGCCTGTCCTGCCGCAACTAAGGTCGCCAACGGCAAATCACTGCCCGCACTTGCGCTGTAGTTGACCTTTGGCCGTGACTCGATACTACCAAGGGTGAGTGTTTCCATCAGCCACTTAGTTGGGGTTTGCCAGTTAAACGCGATGCCAGACAGCGCAATGAGCACTAGCGGCAGCGCACAAAACACGCCCAACACGCTATGCAGTTGGCTAAACAGTATTTTTCGATTACGGGTACGCTTTATCTTAAGACGCTTTAAACGTGCCTTTGGTTTAGCCCACAGTGTAAAACCTATTAGCATATTGATGATTAGTGCCGACGCGACAATCGAGACCCAATCTTGCAGCGGTTTATTGCCTTCGCTATCTTTTAATAACAACCAACGATGAAACTGCATCGTAAAGCCATAAATGTACTCATCTGACGTATAATGCTTGGTGATGATTAATCGATAGGGATCAAGATTGGCATAACGTCCGGATTGTAATTTAAAGCGCCACACATCTCGCCTCGAACGCCCCGGTTCAATCATCATTATCTTAGACTCAGTCTCGCGCTCCACCACATTAGTCATTGCACTAATACTGGCCATTGCGCCCTCATCACTGACTTGCCACTGCGAAGGGAAAATCAATTTATCCAACGTGGGAGCAAACAACAGCAACGCGCCACTCAGGCACAGTAGCAACATGAACACACTGCTGATCAATGCCACCAACAAATGAATTTTACGTAACGTTTTTATCATAATTATAAGACGCACAAAGCCGCAATCGACATATTCGATTGCGGCTTACTAGTAGTTACTTAACGTATTAGAATGTCGCCGTTAAGCCCATTTTCAGAGTAGAGCCTAATGCCAAAGTGTTATAACCCGAGTAGCTGTAACCTTGTGAGCGCGCAGTGAAATACTCATTGTTAAGTAAGTTTTCGATACCGGCATAAAACTTAATGCCATTGCTCAATTGATAGTGACCACTAAGGTTAATCACGTCATAGCTGCTGATAGGGCCTTGATCGCCAACCCACTTACCGTCAACCTGCTCGAAACGATTACGGTCGCCAACATGGAAGTAAGACAATGTCACCTTGCTCTCATCCGTTGGAGAATAGTTGATCACGGTCGTAAAAGTGGGTGCACTAATTTGCTTCTGCCCGAGGTAGGCATCGTTAGCGGTGTCTTTGCCTTCGTTGTAGCTATAAGTTGCAGCAATGTCTAACTGCTCATTAACCACATAATCGGCGGAAACTTCCCAGCCCCAAATTTTCTGTGGCGCACGAACTGGCACGTAAATACCGGTTTTTTCATCGTACTTATTGGTAGTACCTAGCTCAGAAGTCGAACGATAGATGGCATACGTTAGCATTAAGTTATCGAACTGGCTGCTGGCACCGATCTCATAGTTATCGACAATCGACGCTTCGCTGCGTATTAAGCTAATGTCATTAACCGTGGCAGTACGTAATAAGCGACCTAAATCCGAGATATCTGCGCCTTGCGAGTAGTTAAAGAATGGTGAGAACAACTCATTACCAATATGACGCAAACCAAAGTTATACGTGGTGGCATTGTAGTCGAACTCGCCGCCCTTTACCGACAGCGGTACAGAGCAGGTATCTGCATTCTTACATAAACGCAATGTATCATAATCGGCAACGGCTACATTGATGCTTTCTCTACGCAAACCCGCTTTTACTACCCAGTCATCGGCGACAATAGTTTTGGTTTGCAAGAAAAAGGCGACATTATCCATGTCCATTTCTGGCACCCACAGACGACCGTCGATCATTGGTTGAGAGGTAATATCGTTTAGCAAGTCACTACCATAGATTAACGTCATATCGGCATCATCAAATTCGAGCGAGGTATTAAATACCGCACGCAAACCGGTTTTCTCTGACTTGATCAATGACTGACCGCCATCCAACCCCTGTTCTGGATTAGACAGTGACGTCGAAAAGAAAAAAATATTTTCAATACTTTGTTGATAACCATCGACCACTAACTGAGTATTGGTAAAAATTTCTTCATCAACATACTTGAGCATTAGATTGGTGTTATCTTTCGGTCCTTGAGGTTCACCTTTGGCTTGTTGGCCATCGGCAACCGGCACCGCATACGTTTTATAGCCGCTGTTGATGCTACTAACGACATCGATGTAACTCGGATCGGTCTGCGCATCATAGTAGTTGTACGTCAGCTGTAATGACTTGTCATCATCGAGCTGATAGCCAAGCTTAGTGAACACATTTTGAGTAGTATTATCGGTTAGACCATATTTAAGACCAATGATGTCGCCCTGAGCATCGCGCTGAACACCGGTTTCTTCTTTGCTCACACTAAACACATAGCTAAACTTATCTAGCTGTCCATCCACCGATACATCGACGCGATAGCCCATGCTATCTTCAAGTTTAACCAAACTCGCCTTACTGGAAATGCCCAACTCGACATTGGCTTTGCCCTTGCCGGCTTTCTTGGTGATGTAGTTAATTACCCCACCAGCGGCACCATTACCGAAGATTGACGTAGCACCTTTGATCACTTCGATACGCTCAATGGTTGAGGCATCTAACGTACGAACACCTAGCGCGCCATTACGCAATGGCGTGGATTGCGGCACTCCATCAATCATCACTAGGGCACTACGACCACGTAGCGTTTGGCTTGAATTGCTCGAAGTACCCGTACTTGGCGACATGCCAGGTACCTTAGTCGCTAAAATATTTTGCAACTCAGTATTAACCTTCATTAGGTCGATAATATCTTGACGGCTAACCACGGTTATGGATGCTGGCACTTCATCGATACTCTCGATAATACGCGAACCAGTAACCACAACCCGTTCGATATTTTGGTCAACTTTAGTTTCTTGAGATTGCGCAGAGAATGCCGCTAGTAATGATAATGCAACTGCTGAATAGCTAAGATTTTTCATCTTAAATAGATCCTTTCTACAAAATTAAAATGCTCGAACAACTTTTTCGTAATGATAATGACTATCACTACGATTATCAATAGGGTAATAATGAATTTCTATTGTCACGTTATTCCAGATCAATTTTTTTGTTTACAAGATATCGAGCTAAGCTCTTGCTATAATAGAGAATCACACGGTATCATCGTTCAGACAACAAACAAATAACGTTACAAACTCTAGAAAACACCCCTAAAAATTGACACCTGTGTCAAGAACGATTAGTGTTGATGTTGCAAATTTGTTGCTTTTCATTTTAACCTTGCTGAAACGATGTACTATTGCGAGATACCTAGCCCTTACCCTTACAACAAGAGAACAGTAATTATGGAATCAGTTGACCAGCCAGAAAAACAAACACCCCCCGGCGGAATACTTGAAAAGTTATTTAAACTGTCGGAACACAAAACCAGCGTAAAAGTCGAACTGATGGCGGGTCTCACGACGTTCGTCACCATGTCGTACATTATGTTTTTAAACCCAATCATCATGTCAAAAACAGGCATGCCATTCGATGGATTATTTCTTGCCACCTGTTTGGGTGCCGCAATAGCCACTATATTCATGGGGCTTTATGCTAATTGGCCGGTTGGCCTAGCGCCAGGTATGGGGTTAAACGCCTTCTTTACCTTTACCGTGGTATTGCAAATGAATTACACCTGGGAAGTCGCATTAGGTGCGGTATTCCTGTCTGGTATTCTATTTGTGCTAATGAGCGTCACTAAACTACGCGAATGGATGCTCGACAGCATTCCGATGAGTCTGCGTATCGCAATGACGGCTGGTGTTGGTCTATTCCTTGGTTTTATCGGTCTTCGTTTCACCGGTATCGTGGTACCTAACCCTGATAATATCCTTGCACTTGCAGACTTAACTCACTTTGGTTTTGGTAAATTTGGGCCGGAAGCACCAGCACTTGGTTTCTTGAGCTTCTTATTAATCGCTGTGTTGAGCTATCGCAAGGTCTTTGGCGCGGTACTTATTGGCATTGCAGTTACAACCTTTGTCGCCTTTGCGATGACATGGGTGTTACCAACCGAATTCTTTGTGATTGCCGAAGAGGCAAAATCATGGGCTCCTGCCACTGGTTTCGTGCAATACCCCGGGGATGGCTTGTTAGCGGTTCCAGATTTTAAAGCGATTGAGCCTATCTTCATGAAAATGGATATTATGGGCGCGATGGAATTGGCGATGATCCCGGTGATTGTTACCTTCTTATTCGTTAATATCTTCGACACGGCGGGTACCCTAATGGGTGTGGCTGAGCGTGCCAACTTACAAGACGAAAATGGTCGTATTAAGGGCCTAAACAAGTCACTAAAAGCTGACTCAATATCTTCGGTGATTGGTACCGCTTTTGGTTGTCCTCCCGTAACCTCTTACGTGGAATCAGCTGCGGGTGTAGCTGTCGGCGGTCGTACTGGATTAACCGCAGTAGCAATCGGCGTGTTATTTTTATGTGGTATGTTCTTCTTGCCGCTTGCTCAGATGCTACCGGGCTTTGCGGTCGATGGCGCGTTAATCTATGTTGCTATGTTAATGATGGGCTCACTGGCCAAGTTAGACTGGGAAGACTTCACCGAGTACGTCCCAGCCATTGCCACCACGGTGATGATGTCATTTACCTTCTCTATTGCTAACGGTATCGCTTTTGGTTTCATTACGTATACCGTCTTGAAGTTAGGCGCTGGTAAACGCAGTGATATTTCTGCGGGCGTGTGGGCATTAACGGCGATATTCTTGGCTAAGTTTATTTTCTTGCCTTAGGCGCTATGGTAAATAAAAAGTCCCGCTACCGATTTTTCAGGTGCGGGACTTTTTTATACCTTCAAACAGTTATACCAACTTGATTCGCTCTGTAAGTTTTGCCACTTGAACAGTAAATCGCCATAAATTCATCACTACTTACGGACCAATATCTTACATCCCTGTAAGAACATGCTTCTCAAGCTTGCTTTTATCAAATACCAACACTTTCAATAAATTAAGTTAACTGTGCCTACCAATAACAATCTCTAAATTGACTTCGAGTAGTTTATGATGTGCTTATCAAATTAATTCGCTTAATCAACATTACCGCACGCACACCAGTCACTCTCTTTGCGTCGCCAAAGAAAGTAACCAAAGAAAGGCGACCCGTATAAGTTGCTAATCTTGCAATAAAGATCCGTCTTAACGCCACCGATTTCAATGCGCATCCCGGCTTTGGCGTCCTGCGTCGCTCTAATTTCTGCATCCTTGCAGTCACCTGCGCGAAAATCTAAAAACTCGTCCCTGATTTTTTCTCCTAACAGAGATTTAGAGCAAGGCAACTAAAGGCGGGAAATGGTGCGCGTTTAAAACTTTCGAACTCACTTCAATTAACTGATATTCAGCCTAATTAAATATCAGGCACATTTAAGGTGAACAGAGCCAATGAAATTGATATTAACTCGGGCCAAGGATTGTGGTGAATACCGCGCTCAGGCTCAATATAACCAACGCCAAACAAGCTTCAATGCTGATGGCGCGGCTAAGTCTGTGCTTGGCATTATTCGCTGAGGTAATCAGTTGTGGGACAAGGCGTAGCTTATTACGCGCCCCTAACCCCAGCATCGCGATCACCAGACTTACCTTTATAAGTAATAACAGGTTGTAGTTATTACTTAAGTCTTGCTCAAAATCCACTAATTGAGTAACTAACAATACACCGCTGATGAGCAATATCGCGATAACAAAAATCGCTTGCTCGCCATAGCGCATCATCGCTTGATGGCATTGTGCCGGCGAGAGGCAATGCCGCATCCTGAGCAACGGCAGCAATGTTCCCGCCCATAGCGACAGCGCCAGCACATGAGCAACGATCGCCACACGCGCCAACCATGACAGCTCACTGGTGTGACCCACCAACATGAAGCTGCTGGCGATTAGTACTGCGCCAGCCAACCCCACAACCATGCTTAACTTTTTGCTGGCCAATAACACGCTCATCAGCACGAGCAAGCCAAAACCTAGCCCGCGCAGCAAGACACTGTCCCCAACGCTTGATTGCCATAGCATCAGTGCCATCTCGCCGTCGAACATGCCACCGAAACCGTCCTCGTTAAAGGAGCCAACCGCAATAAAGAAATGCGTGATAACGGTGCCCCCCCCCAACAGTGCGGCCAGTCTCGTTACTTTAACCAACCATTGTTTGTAGTTAGGTTCATCACTTAGTGTGCGAGCGGCTATCGCCCCAATCACCGTCACGAACGACAAGTAGAAGCACAGCTTTAAGATAATTTCCAGTAGTGACCACATCAATCTATTTAACGCTAAAGCTTATGCTGTCTTTCATCTTGTGACCATCATTACCTAATAAAATCCAGCTTAGCTGATAATCACCCGCGCTCAATGTGGGCAATGAGACATGCAACATCTTTAATAGTTTTTTGCTCGGCTTAAATTTAAAGGGGATCGGCTTGTCACCTTGCTTAAGACTAACCCGTACTACGCGAGTAGGTTTATTAAAATGTAACATCGCCATCTTCGGCGCAACACTCAGCTGCGCGCCATCCACAGGCATCGTTTCTGTAAGTTTAACGTGAGCGCTGGCACTGCCAGACACCGCAAGGATCACCAGCGTTGTGCCGATCAGAGTGAGTAATTTGTTCATGTTATTTATCCTTATATTATTGCTTGGCCGACGGCAAAGCTTTTATTATTAAATTGGCTCTGTTGTGCTAAAAGTGTTGTCTCTTGAACAGCAAGACGCCGTAAATCCATCGCTACTTCGGCGGACTTCCTAATGCTAGCATTAGGGTTCTGCCTACGTTCGAAGCTCTGGAACAGAATCCCCGCTGCTCAAGCTTGCTTTATAAAATAACAACGCTTTCAATTAACCAACTGCATAACAACATTTAACAGGAATATAGCCATTAAATTACATGCCTATGTAGTTGCTTCAGGTAAGCAGGTTAAAGACGCTCAACTCGCCGTGAATCCATCCATGGAGGCTTGGACTAGCATCCATGCTAGTAACAGTTGGCTTACTTTTACCTACTTACCTCA
>Ga0209395_1004079_pt1 | contig 17517 bp, 15 predicted proteins | sample GOMGulsemesocosm_3_FD_184635 | JGI IMG/M metagenome (GOLD analysis project Ga0209395, IMG submission 184635) | Methane-oxidizing microbial communities from mesocosms in the Gulf of Mexico - GOM9D Gulf of Mexico (SPAdes) (version 2) | ecosystem: Environmental > Aquatic > Marine > Cold seeps... | reverse complement strand
TACGGGGGCTTAAGGGAGCCGTAGGACAAACCGTAGGACATAATGTGCCTGTTGACCTGTTGAGTCCCCTACTGATAACCCTTATTCAACTGAGGTCCTCAGCAGCGAGGATGCCTGTAACGGGAACTGAACGGGTAAACACCCGATCTCCTGGGCACCAAAACAGCGGCTTTTAACGCCCAGAAAAATCAAAAAAGTATACACAAAACAGTTACTTGTAGATTTTTACCGTCCAGCGAAATTCAGGGAAATCCGTTCGAAGCCAACACATTTGTTGGTGCTTTTGTTGGTGCTTTTTGTTGTGCCACCGTTCATGTCTGATTAGGCTTAGGCATCACCGAAGCACGAGAAGCCCCCGATGGCACCAACAAACCCAATAATTTCAATAACATCAATGGGTTGAGGTGGATTTCACTACACAATCGCTACACACAAGCGACATGGAGTGAACGTGCGAGTCATCGTAGAAATGGACCACCTGACAGTCGATCCCAAGTCTGGCCGATACAAATACAGACGCCGTGTCCCCAAGGATCTCAAAGGCATTTTGGGCAAAAGTGAGTTCTCAATTTCCCTCAGGACATCAGAGTCTCATGAGGCCACGCGTCAGTACCAGCAGGTGCACAAAGATGTCGAAGCCCAGATAGCAGCGGCCCGAACCATTGACCCCGAAATGGTCGACTACGAAGCTACGGTAACAACCCTTCGACAACGCGGCCTGATTCTGGGCAAACCGAGCGACATGGGACCGGTTCGCTTTGAGGACAACCCCGACCAGTTCATCAAATATACAGATGCCGCTCTATCGGCCAAGTCAGACGACGAGGAAGACCGAATCCTCAACGCCAAGTTCTATGGCTTCCAAAAACCTCCAGTAAGACTAAACGAAGTCAAAGAAGCCTACCTCCGGGACCGCGCAGACGCCGACAACAGTAAAGACCTAGAGAAACAGACCGACCTTGTTTGCCGCCTGATCACAGAAGTGACCGGCGATAAAAACCCGGCACTGATCTCAATTGACATTGATGTTGCATATGCCTTTCGGGACCACATGATGAGCACCGGACGGGCGTGGGGGACAGTGAAACGTCGGATCAGCACCATGAAGGCCGTCGTCAATTTCGGCATCCAGCGCTTCTCAGTTGTTGGCTACATGAACCCCTTCAGTAGCCTGAGTGTCCCCAGAGGGGCTGAAGACCGGGCCGAGCGCGACAAACGGGCTCCGCTCAGCGGTGACGAAATTCACCTGTGCGCAACCTTCGTTCAGCAGATGAACCAGGACCTCGCAGACCTTTGGGTCCTGATGGCGTTTACGGGCGCCCAAAAGAACTCACCTGCCTTGAATGGCGTGACGTGGAGATTGATCACCCATTTCCTCACATTCATATCAGGCCAAACGCCTTAACCCGTGTGAAGGCCAGCGTACCCCGTAGGGTCCCATTGGTTGGGCCAGCAGCGGATGTCATTCAGAGGCGACTTGCAGAGTTCAGCGGCAACCCTAAAAGTTCCACCCCGATGATGCCGCAATACGCGTCCGCGTCAGCCGCCAACAAAGCTTCCGGAAGACTTGTCGCCGCCATGAAGCAAGCTGGGGTCTGGGAAAAGACCCGCAAAGTTCCATACTCCCTCCGTCACTCACATAAAGACTGGATGCGGCGTGTGGCCCCTCAGTACTGGTGTGACCTAGTCCACGGTCACGCCTCCAAGGGGGCCGCTGGGAACTACGGCGGCGATGACATGCTGGATCGCTTGTCTGTGTATGTCGAAAAGGCATGTAGGGAAGGTGGTATTTGGGAGCTAGGCCCAAATTGGAGGCCCAGCGCATCAGAAATGAAGCTCTCTGACCTATGACTAAATATGGTCTAGCCAAAATACGCTGACGATTTACGCCCGTATATACAACCCACGACAGCAAGGCATTCTCCCCCGGGCCCCCTTCATGTTTATCCCCTTGATTGAAGTGAGCTATTCTCGCACACAATGGTGTCACAGCTTGCTCAGCACAGCCACCAAAGACGACCTATGCTTAACCAATAAAGTCGATTGCTGCGTCACCATATGAACGGGAGCAATGCGCAGATAACGGGCTTTGCAAATCTCCACACCAATTATACTTCTTTCTTTCGGTTTATTGCCCGAGTCAGCTTAAAAAGCTTTTGCGAACTGTCGTAGTAGAAGAAAGCTTTGAGAAAAACCAAGTACGTTCCACAATTGACTATTTGGTGTTCTTGGGGAAGGGTGCGGCATCACCGAAATGCCTCCACTGTGAGGTTTTACAACTGCCGTGAAGAGAAGGATTTTGCGTGAAAATTGGGTTGAGTGCAAATAGAAGCAGACAAGATTTTAGCCTTAAGCGCTTATTGATTGGGCTAAACCAAGATTTGGAAAAAGTTATTTTCAGCATTGATGACAAAGGCCTAGATCAAATAACTTATGGCCATAGTCACAGCCGATACTTAAGCTCTCTCAGCAATCTACAAATAGCAATATTGTTTCTTGAAGATAGAGGTTTTTTTGTTCATCGGGGCTTCGAATTTCGTGCGCCTCTTCGGATACTAAAGAGAATTGCCTTGCGCAAACCTGCTGGAGCGATCAGCACCATTGATCAGCAGCTTGTTAGAATTTGCAGCGGACGTCACGATCGAACATTTCGGAGAAAAATGAGAGAGACACTACTGGCCTTTTTGTTAAATTCCCACAGAAGTAAGTCTGAAATCTTTCACGCATACCTTCATGACAGTTACTTCGGATACAAATTGGAAGGCTGCGAAATCACATCACGCTTTTTATTTTCAAAGCCAGCCGCAAAACTTACTCCTGATGAGGCGTCCTTTATCGCTTCACTTTTGGCCAGACCACTGCCCAAAAAGGTATATGAGGTTGTTAGAAAAGAAAGGAATTTCCGCGAAATTACCCCCGAGTACCTGATCGGAATAGGACACCTCGAGAGATTGAGTTGGGCAGATCACGTGAGTTTTCGCTATCAATACGTTCTAGAAATGTTTCCTTCGATACCCAGCAATCTTCGCACCAGATAGATGCGGCTGACCATAGAATAGTCGTTTTCACTCAAATTGTTGATAGCTCTAGTTCGACCGATTTCACCGTTGGCAATTCGATCGTTTAGCTCGTTCAAGAATTTGTAAATTTCATATTGGATTATGTTTAGTTTATACTCTGAAGATTGGAAAAGAAGACGGTCCCTTGTGCAAAGGTTATCGACACCATGCCGCAATCCCAAGCTTACGATGGCGCTTGCGTATTGCAGAGGTTCTTGAATGTATCTTTCAAAATCAAGCACTGCGGACCTACCAAAACTGTGGTAGATCTTGGACTTATTGGTTGAAAAACCGCCCATCCATGCTGTCGTAGCCTTTTTGAAAGATCCAATATCGTCGTCAGTTAGTTTGTCGTTCATTGCTAAACTGGTATATGTTCGCTGCGCTTCAAGCCGGAGGTCCAGCGCTTGTGACAATTCCTCAACAGCCTTTCGTGCCTCAGAATGCTCTTTCTCTTTGAGTTCAACGAGCGCCCGATGACGCCAAGTACGTTGTTGTATTGAAGCACCTATTACTGCTGCAACAAGTCCTAGTAAAAGAGTTGAAAAAAACTTCATCACGGCTACCTCTCAACGGATTTCCAACCGGACACTATACGTTTTGACTGTCGGCTACAAACAACCTGTTTGTGCAAATATTTCCACGATCTACTCAGGTCGGGAACGCCCAAATAGCGCCAATAGTCGATTCTTTTCAGCTCAACTTCGCGTCCGCGTTGGGGCTGACACCTGTCATTAGACGCACTGTGCACCGAGATCGGCAAATAGCCGTTATTTCTGTGCTGGGAAATTCTCCCAAGGGTGTAATCTGGCGTTGACCCGCTGCGTGTCATTGTCCATGGCTGCGTCCGTCAAAACACTAATTAGCCAACATGCCCTCGACATCCAACGAAACATCTCATCAAGTTTGCTCCAAGTAAGAACACGCTCATCATCGCCAAGCTGCACTCTAAGATGTGCCTCGGGGTCATCCACATGAAGGTGTGCAGTGATACCAATCAACCCGTGACATACTAGATTCCTGATCACGAGCGCCTCTTTCAGCATTTTCACCAAGCGCTTGCGTAGTTCATCTTGGATTGCGAGACTGCTATCTGCTTGGCTGGCGGCTTGAGACCACACCTCGAGAGATCTCGAAATGCCGTGGGCGGCTTTGGGAAACTTCCCTGCGTGCATTTTTCTATTTGAGTCAGTAAGGGCCTTTTCAATCTTCGACCAGAGAAACACAAGTGAGCCGATAGACCCTTTCATCTGATCGAAGGTAATAGTCTGAATCGTTTCTGGCACTTCAGTCTCAATCTTAGGTTGGATGGCAATTGTTTAAGGACAAGAAATCATTCAGGCATTCTCGTGTCCATCACATTTCTACGTCTTCTATCATTGTCTGCCTTGGATTGATGATCTGTTAGGCCAAAATCGAATGTTGGGGCTGGGGTCGTCATCGGGTCTGATATACTAAACAACAACCAAATCCATATAGCTGTCATTTCATTTTTCTTGACTACTGCCTGTAGCTGCCAAGATGCGGTAAACTGAAGCCCGGCCAATCTGAACACGCTTTGCGATCTCTGTCGGCCCTATGCCTTCAGCTTTGAGGGACAACACCTCTTCAGCCTTAGCTCTAGCTGTCGGCTTACGCCCTTTGTACTTCCCTGCGGCCTTCGCCTTTGCAATCCCCTCACGTTGCCGCTCAAGCATGATCTCCCGCTCGAACTCAGCGACACTGCCCAGCAGGTTGACCATCAGCTTTCCTGTGGGCGATGCCATCCACAGCCTGTAAGGCTGCTCGTTCGGGTTGGATTAAGCCAACCTAGCTTCAGCAGAAATGGCACTGTCCAGAATGGTCTCTGAAGGGGCAGACCCGTGCCCCTGTTTTTTTTGAAATGCAGGTCGCTGGGTTGGTTCCGGCCTGGTAATTCGCACCCCTCATTGGAATTAATCGACATAACCGACCAGCTGTATCTATTTCTGACAGACTTGGAGAAATCCAACCCTCAGAAAACTTTGCGTGGTCTTCAATGCAGTTACGGAGATTTCCCCCAATGTTAGACACATCTAATGACATTGAGCATCAGCTCATGTCCGAAGACACCACCTGTACCCCAGATAAAGCTGACATGTTCGTCAGCGGAGAGCATCTGTTCGGCCTCCCTGATCTGCTTCAGGATCTGCCAGCACAATTTACATGTCGGTTCCAAAGACATGACAATACGGCCATTGATCTTTCGAGGGTGCTTCCGCATCCCTGCATACCCAAGGAAGTCACCTTTGGAATATGCCCGTGCAATTACCTCAAGTGCATGAGACGGAGGCTGATTGCGGCCAACGACAAAGAGCATCTTTGTGCTTTCCAAAGTGTTCATACCACGCAGGTGACCAAAGTGCATCGATGAGTTCAACGCCTTGTAGCTGACGACTATTGCCCCCTTGGTGGTCTAGGTCGCCACACAGCCGTCGACAACGCGCTGGGGGTACAAATCAATCACAATCGCAAGGTGTGAAAAGCCCTCGTTAGTTTTGATACCGATAATATAGGAAAACCAGAATTGATTTGGCGCGCCAACGTCAAACTGTCGGTTCAAGGTGTTATCCACAAAGATTGAACAGTACTGAGGATATAAACCGAGGGCATCTTTACCACAATTTACTGGACCGATATGACGACGTAATTAATCGCGGGCATAAACATCGTCGTAACGGATGATATCATCTTCGCCGAAATAATTACCGGTCTGGACTTCGATCAGAGCCATCGGCACCTTGCCGGGGTTTTCCATCCGATGCACGGCACCCAACGGGATGTAAACTGACTGGTTCTCAGTGACCAACCTGACCTCGTCATCAATGGTGACCTTTGCGGTGCCTTGTACCACGATCCAATGCTCGGACCGGTGGTGGTGGCTTTGCAATGACAGCGCTGCACCTGGGTGCACAACGATGCGTTTAACGTGAAAACGCTCACCTATAACGAGGCTCTCGAACCAGCCCCATGGGCGGTGGTCTTTTGGGAATGTTTCAGCTTGGGGGACTTTCTTTTCTTTCAGCACGGCAACCGCTTGTTTGACTTCTTGGGTCCGGCCTTTGTGGCTGATCAACACCGCATCGGGCATGGCCACGGCGACGATATCATCTAGGCCGATGCCGACGATCGCTTGCCCATCAACCTCAGATCGCAGCAGGGTGTTAGTGCAGTCTATTGCCGTGGCTGGCCCCGAGAGGGACACGCCCTTCGTTTCCGTCTCGCGCCATACAGCCGCCCAATCGCCTAGATCGGACCAGCGTCCCGTATATGGCACCACCGATAGGTTGTCGGCCTTTTCCATGACCGCGTAGTCGATCGAAATTGCGCCTGCATTGTCCCATGCCACAGGATCTAGGCGAGTGAACCCCAAATCGGATTTCGCCCCATCAAGTGCGGTCTGCACTGCTGTGACCAGATCAGGCGCATGGGTCTTAAACGCCGCCAGAATGGTCGGAACCGAAAATAGGAAGATGCCCGCGTTCCACAAATAACGCCCCTCGGCCAGCATCGCAGTGGCTGTGCCCACATCAGGTTTTTCAACAAACGATTTTAGCGGCACAGGGGCCACCTCACCCGAGGGAACGACCTCCAGCTCCAGATAGCCATATCCAGTTTCAGGCCGGTCGGGTGTGATACCAAACGTGACCAACTGACCTGCCTGTGCAACAGGCATGGCCGCGGCAACACATGCATGAAATACTTCGGTGTCGGGGATCACATGGTCAGATGGGGCGACCAGCATCATGCCCTCGGGATCGGTTGACGCAAGATGCAATGCGGCTGCCAGCACCGCTGGTGCTGTGTCTCGCCCCGTTGGTTCAATCAGCACCGCACCCGGCTTGATACCTGCCGTGTCTAGTTGCTCGGTCACGATAAAGCGAAAATCATTGGCCGTGACCACCAAGGGGGCAGCATACCCTGTGCCCGTCAGGCGACGCGCGGATGCTTGAAACAGGCTTTCTTCACCCATCAGGGCTGAAAACTGTTTGGGATAGCTTTTACGTGACAGCGGCCAAAGCCGCGTGCCCGAGCCGCCACAAAGTAGAACCGGGGTGATCATGGGATGCTCCTTTTTGCCGGTCTATCGTATCAAATACGGGCGAAATCGCGGCAATCGCGTGAGAATAATTGGTCGATGTGTCTAAGTTTCGATTTGTGCCTCATAGGCCGCAATCACAGCTGCCAATGCTTGAGGCATGGGCGTTTGCGGTAGAAATCCAAAGGCAGCCGCCTTGGCCGAAGTCATACATTTGACCATCATGCCCTCGGGACGGGACAAATCGTAATGAAAATCACCGGTATAGCCCGCAATTTCGCCGATCATCTGATAGTATTCTGTAACCGAGTGATCCTTGCCATAACCGACGTTCAAAACCTGCGGTAATCTATCAAGCTGTGGAAGGGAATTCAGCATGAACCGGACCAGATCATCGACAAATAAGAACTCTCGGCGGGCCTTACCGCTGCCCCAGATTTCAACACTGACTTCACCCGCATCACGGGCGCGCACAACTTTGGTGACAATGGCTGCAATCAAATGGCTTACTACAGATCCGAAATGGTCTTCCGTACCGAACAGATTACAGGGGATCATAGTTTTATAGTGTCTATTTTCATGGCTGCGGCTAATATAATCGCACAGCCGCGACCCTGTAATTTTCGACAACGCATAGCCCTCATTGGTGGGCTCGAGCGGGGCAGCCAGAATGTCGCCCTCCTCCAAGGGTTGGCGGTAATCACGCGGATACATGCAAGACGACCCCAAAAAGACTAATCTCTCCACACCAGCCCGATGTGCGCCCATAATCACTGCGTCATTCATCACGAGGTTCTCTGCCAAAAAATCAACAGGATGATCAATATTGGCTTGAATGCCGCCTACGCGGGCAGCAGCATGAATAACCGCCTCGACAGGATTGGCTGCGAACCAATCGGCAACGGCGGTGGCATCTGTCAGGGAAAGGTCTGCTCGGCTGGGTGCCAACACAGTGATGTCAGGGGCTATATCCGCGGCCAAACGCCGTAACGCGCAGCCCAACATACCTGACCCGCCGGTCAATAGGAGTTTCATAAATCTACCTGTTTTATATTTGCTCTAATTGATAAAGCAGTCCACTCTGCAGTACAATCTATGTCGTGGCTGTTTGTGTTTTGAGTAACGTCACATGTAATCCAATAAAAGTCAGAGCAACAAACAATATGGCCACCGACACCACAGCCCTCCTTGCCGAAGAGCGCAAGCGCAATCAAGATAGAAAAGCAAGAATACGGCGTCAAATGTTGCAACGGCTACCCAAGGGCGGGCTTTGCGCAGAGGTTGGTGTCTGGCGCGGCGATTTCACCCGTATGATTTTGAACCAGATCAACCCCGACAAACTGATCCTGATTGACCCTTGGGAAAACTTTAAGGAACGGACGGCTGCCTTTGACGGCAAAACCAGAGATGCCGAATTTGAGGAAATCTATCAAAGCGTCTGCGCAAAATACGCCGCCGAAATTGTTGCGGGACAGGTCGAGGTTAAGCGTGGGCTATCGATTTCTGTGTTCGAGACTATGAAAGACGAACGCTTTAGTTTTGTTTATTTGGACGGTGATCATTCTTATGAAGGTGTCAAAGCGGATCTGGCCGCAGTATTTCCTCTGGTGAATTCGGGGGGGATCATCATGCTGGATGACTATCACCGGCGCGGATGGTGGGGCGACAGTGTAGTCCGTGCCGCAAACGAATTTTTGGGCGAACATGCAACAGAGCTGCGGATTTCGATGATGCGCGGCGCACAACTAGCTATCGAGAAACTGTAGGCTTCCTATGACCACCGACATTTTCTTTTTGGGGAACTGCCAAGCCAGCCGCATGGCGCAGTTCTACGGCACTTTCACGCCCGCCCCACAAAAGAAAAAATACCTATTTCGGTCCATTACACCGCATTTCGGTGAATATCACGAGGACGAAAGCAAGGCCTTGCTTGAGACCGCCGCGGTCGCGGTCGTTCAGTTGATCAATTCTGATTACGTGTTCAACCGCGAAGCTGTGCTCGCCATGCGTGGTGACAAACCGACAATCTTTATTCCCTATGTATACCTTCCCGGTTTTCGGCGGTTGGAAAAACTGTCCTCCAAAGGCGTACCACGCATTGATGGTGCGGACATTCTTATAGCCGAAATGGACCGCCTAGGCCATGCGACCCGCGCAGCTTTGGCCTTTATGCGCGGTCAGGTCGATGGGCAAAATCAAACCCGGCTTACAACGTCTTTGGCAGAAATGAAGAAACGCGAAGCGCTGGGCGCTGACGTGCTAGTTGCAGATTATATCGCCCAGACTTACCGTGAGAGGATGCCGTGCTATTCCATTAACCACCCAACCCCACATGTATTGATTGAGATGTATAATCAGGTCGCAAAACTGGCGGGCTTTACCCCCATACCCGATCAGATTAGCCCCTATGATAAGGGGCGGGCAACTTTGCCACGCAGCAACGGTGCATTAACACCCTATTGCGTAGATGCTTTAGGGCTATCCTATGACGCCGAAACTCATTGGTTTTCTGCAATAAACAAGATTTGCCATGATGTTGCTCGGAATTGGAAAAAGCGCGAGTAATGCTATGACATCAACGCGGCTAAATCCCAATACAAGCACAGCATTAGCTGAACAATTACAAAACTTGCGTGACACGGCATATAATCCGTTCATCCACAGTGAATTACGGTTTTTAGCCCCACCTGACTGGACATGGGCACCGGTTGCCCCCCGCGCGCACACATGCCATTGCAGCCAGCGGGTACCCCCAACAACAGACTGTATTAGAGACGGATATAGCCCTGTCGAATAGTCACCCGCCACGCCACGCTGTGATGTACAATCAGTCCATTGTTCATGTGGCAGAAGCGCAGGTCAATGACGGGCTGGAGCTTGGGGGGCGTACGGCTATCATGCACCGCAAACGAGCGCGTAATTGGGCCATGAACCGACGCGTGATGCCCGAATATCTAGCCAATGTACCGACAGCCAAAAATAACCGTCTCCCCTTATATGACGGAGCCACATCCTTAGCGGACTTAGGGCCGAAGGATGTATTTCGGATTCCTGCACCTGGGCTGACCAATTATTTTCACAGTATTTGGGAGATATTGCCGCAGCTCATGCCGGCTGCCGAAGCCAATTTCAAAGGTACGATTGCTTTGCCGTTTAAGGTTGAGGCAGTCCCCAGTTTTTTCCAAGACCACGCCGCTATCGTTTTTCCCGATCTATGTGACCGCATTAAAATTGACCGAGTCCACCCAGACATGCCAGCACGTGGTGCTGGTATATACCGCAATTTTTATGCAGGTGTTGATTGGTCATTTTACGCACACCTTGCCGCAGATAGCCCTGTAGATATCGGGTTGCCTGACGGTGACTTTGACATATTCGATCTAACGAACCCCTTTTCCTTCCTTTTCAACAATACCAATAGCTACACGCTGTATCAAAAAGCATTCCGTGATAGGGCCGTTTCCGCTGTAGCAGGTATGGATTTTAGCCACTTACCTCGTCGATTTTGGATCTCACGCAAAGGAAGTTACCGCCGCCCCGAAATGAAGGGCGAAGCCGCATTGCTAGCAGAGTTGAAGCCATTGGGATTTGAAGAAATTCAGCTTGAAACGCTGACGGCGGCTGAGCAGATAGGTTTGTTTCAAAACGCCAAAATCGCTGCGGGCCCACATGGGGCGGGAATGACCAATTTGATGTTTGCCAGCCCCGAGACCACAATCGTTGAAATCGGACATGGTCAAACCATTGAGCGCTGGCGCACGTTTCACCAGATGGCAGCCGCGGCTGGATGTAAACATATTAGAATTTTTTGCGATTACGATACCGATGACCCGACCCGTAAACCCAATATGCGACTGGAAGGGTTCCCAACGCCAGCTATTGCAAGCAGTGCAATTGACACAATTGTCGCCACAATAGCCACTCTTGTGAATACATCAACTAACCTTGACTAGTGTCTATTCCACCACGCCATATGCCCGGCGTGCGAGGCGCTCTGTTTCCAATAACTTGTAGTCTTCGGTGACCATTTCTTTAACCAAATCGGCAAAGGGAGTGCTGCTTTCCCAGCCCAGCTTTTCTTTTGCCTTGGATGGGTCACCCAAGAGCTGTTCCACTTCGGTTGGGCGGAAATATCGGGGGTCAACTTGAACAAGGCAGCGGCCAGTTACTATGTCATAGCCTTTTTCGTCGACGCCCTCGCCTTTCCATTCCAATGTGATGTCCGTGGTTGCAAAGGCAGCGTCACAAAACGCGCGTACTGAATGCATCTCGCCTGTGGCTAGCACGAAATCCTCGGGCACGTCATGTTGCAGGATGCGCCACATGCCTTCAACATAATCGCGGGCATGACCCCAGTCGCGCTGTGCGTCAAGATTGCCCAGATACAAGGTGTCTTGCAGGCCCAGCTTGATCGCCGCTGCAGCACGGCTGATCTTGCGGGTTACAAATGTCTCACCGCGCACCGGGCTTTCATGATTGAATAAAATACCGTTGGTGGCAAACATATTATAGGCTTCGCGATAGTTCACCGTCATCCAGAATGCATAAAGTTTTGCCACGGCATAGGGTGAACGCGGATAAAACGGTGTTGTCTCGCGTTGTGGAATTTCTTGAACCTTACCATAAAGTTCGGAGGTGGAGGCCTGATAGAATTTCGTTGTTTCAGTTAGGCCCAACATGCGAACGGCCTCGAGGATCCGCAACGTACCCACTGCGTCGGCATTGGCGGTATATTCAGGCATCTCAAAGCTTACCTGCACGTGAGACTGCGCGGCAAGGTTGTAAATTTCATCAGGGCGAATATCGGAAATCTGACGGATTAGTGTAGTGCTATCAGTCATGTCGCCGTAATGAAGATGCAGATTTCCGGGGCGGTGATTGTCGATCTGCAAATGGTCGATGCGGGAAGTATTAAACGACGACGAGCGGCGTTTGACGCCATGCACTTCATAGCCTTTTTCGAGCAGCAGTTCTGCCAGATAAGCACCGTCTTGCCCTGTGATGCCTGTAATATAAGCGGTTTTCTTAGCGGCCATGTGTCTGGTCCTTATCTTTATCGTTTAAAACTTGGCGCAGGTTGCGTCGACGACTTCGCGCAAACGTTCCAACTGTGCGGGAATGGGGTGATGGTGGTTGCCAACAAACAGCCCGTCTGTATCCACCGCGTCGGCAGCGATGATCTCGCCGCTAATGTTATGATCCAGCTTTTCAATCACCGGGTTTCGTAGAAAGTTCCCCGTCACAACTGGACGGCATTCGATTTCAGCCCCTTTGAACGCATCCACAAGTGCACGGCGATGACCTCTCATTTTGCCTTGCAGGACCATGGCAAACCCAAACCAGCTGCTTTCGCCAGTTTCGCGTTGAATGTTCAGATGCTCATGTCCCTCAAATAATGCTCGAAACTTAACCGCATTGGCGCGACGTTCGGCAACAAAACCATCTAGCTTGGCCAATTGCGGAATTCCCAGCGCTCCTTCCATCTCGAGCGGGCGTAGGTTGTAACCCGGCAGCACAAAGCGGAACTGACGCACAAACGGATCCGGGTCCATCGGCAAGTGGGTGTCGTCGGGCAGATCACGAACCCAACCGTGGGCGCGGATCGACAGCATATTGTCATAAAGTTTGCGATCATCGGTGATCACTAACCCGCCTTCCATGGTGCAGATGTGGTGACTAAAGAAAGTCGAAAACGTGCCAAACAGGCCAAAGGCACCTGCCATCTCACCGTTCAGACTTGCGCCCATGCTTTCGCAATTGTCCTCGGCCAGCAGTACACCGGTATTGGCACAGATTTTGCGCAGGCGGTCCGCTTCGATCGGATTACCCAGCAGGTTGACGGCGAACACCATTTTGGTGCGTGGCGTGATTGCGGCTTCCACTTGGTCGATGTCGATGTTCAGGGTCCGCGGGTTGATATCAACAAAGCGTAGTTTCAGCCCGTTCTGGCTGATCGGGAAATAGGTAGTTGACCAGCTAACCGCAGGCACAATCACTTCGTCACCCGGTTTGAAACCAAAGTCAGGATGGTGGAACGCCGCCGTGATCGCGAGTAGGTTCGCGGTCGATCCCGACGATGTCATTACTGCGTATTTTTTACCAAACTTGGCCGCGAATGCCTCCTCAAAGGCCCGCACACGGGTGCCCATTGTAAAACGGTCCGATGCTATCACCTCTTGCAGTGCCGCGTATTCGGTGGCGTCCCACGTGGTGTTTGCGAGTGGATAAAACATTACTTTTTCGCCTTTATTCTACTTCCAGCACGGATTGCAGGCCTGCTGTTTTTATTCTGCACATTCCAATATGTCACAGGATCTACTACGAGCAAGCTTTACACCACTGAGAAACAGTCGAAGAGTTGTGATACAAATGACTCAGATCTGATTGGAAATCCAGCACGCATAGTCGCTTAATCATATCTTATCCGACCATTGTTTGCTAAAGATCTCGTGGCCCCTAAATCGCACGGCCGCCTCGGCGATCACATCGCGTGCGGCATCGCGAGAGTTCAGCTTACGCAAGGACAATTCCCAAGCCTTAAAATAGGTTAATGGCAAAAGGTCCTGATCTCCGTTTTGGGCAAGCCATGCGGCTGCCGCCTCATGATCACCTTGCCCTTGTGCGACGTGAGCGCGGGCCAGTGTTAGGCCCGGATGATCAGGCAGGATATTTGCGGCACGGCCAAAATTGCGCGACGCTGACTCGTGTCGACCCATCATCAAAAGTTGGTTGCCTAAACGTTTGAGAAAGATCGGATGTCGCGGTAGTTGATTACGGCAATAGAACATCAGTTGCGAAGATCGTCGATACCGACCTGATAGCCCTAAAGCCACAGCATAGACACTTAACAACTTCACCGATTGCGAATCTTCGGGTAGGGCAGTTTGGTTTTGAAAAAAACTTTGTTCGGCCTTTTTTATTTCGGGTGGAATGTAGAATTTTTTACTGGGTAGGTCCGGTCTCTTGGTAATATTTTTGATGATCTGACGCTTTTCGAACATCTCGGGCCAGTCCGCAGCCGTGATCCACAACGGCAGTGCTGCATTCAGGGCGCCGTCGTGCAGCGCGTCATCAACAGGGAACAGAAATATTCGGGCTTTTTCACGACCATAACACAATGTGTCCGTGACAATTTTATCAAGCTGGAACAACTCTTGCAGCGCTGGTTCCTTAGCAAAAAAGTAATGCGCTAACGCATCCTGATCGGGGTCAGTTTTATGGCGGGAAAAATACAGGCTTAAGAAATCTCTCGTGGCCCGTTTTATGTTTCCTGTCGCGTGATCAGCCACACGGCCCAAAGCCGCGCAGACCATCATGTCATCGGACCATAAATCGAGACTATTTTTCGCTTGCGCATCCAACGCCATTGCATGCGCCGGATTACCACATGCAATGGCCAAGGCCATTGCTAAGGGCAGGTAGAACGCATAATCCTGCCCCTGCGCCATCATAGATTTCAGTTGCGCATAAAGCGCGTGATGTCGTTTAACGTTCAATTCATGGCGAAATGCATAGCCAAGACTTTGAGCAAAATCGCCTGAATTATAAAAGCTTTCTGGTCCGGCTAATACTCGTTCCAGCAATGCATCATAGGCCGCAAATCGATCATCGCGGGGCAAATCATGGAGAAGTTCGGTGATCCCCATCCCGCCCATCATCGCCGCCGAAGACGAAAATGCCGACAGCGAGGGGGCGATGACGGCTTTGCAACGGGCCATCAGCAGCAGCTCCACCATGTCGCGCTGCAATTCGGATAGATTGGGTGCATCAACCAGATCCGCCAAGGTCACCGACGAGGGCCGTGGTTTGGCCATGTTCGCCACAACTTTTGGTGTATCAGAGAATAAAACCGTTGCCGTTTGTGGCCGGTCCATTACGCTTGCGTAAAATTCATCTGGTGCAAATTTGGAGACCCAGTTTTTGTGGCACCACGGGTCTTTGTCCAGCACATCACCCCGTCGCACATGCAGCGCAAGTGGCTCTCCCGGCAAGGCATCAAGCTTGGCCACTGCTTGATCCAGAACCTCTTGTATAGGTGACGACCAGACGATTTGCGCCAGCGCATCGCGAAACGCCTCCACCTGGTCGGGGCCCAACTCGTTCGAGAACAACACTGGATGCAGGCCCTCGTTGCAATAAAACTGTTCACCCTTTTCCAGTCTTTGCGCAAACAGTTCAGTCGAAATACGACCGCGTATTTTATCGATGTCGGTCAGGTCATCCATATTGGGACGATCCCCTTGGGGGATTTGTTCCAGATATTGTGCCTGAAACTTGCAATCAAATATTGGATGGGCGGGATCTGTGATCGACATATCGTGATCTTCAAACCCGTCTGGCCACAAGAGCCGCACATTGACCCCGTATTTACCCTCTAGACATAGCAAATTACCAAGCAGGATAATCCGCGCGCCAAGGCGATCTTTTCTATAGCCTGTAATTTGCGCCACGCCGTGCCTCAAGTATTTACCCGTTCACGCATAAAGCCTATAAACCACGAAGGGCACAATTAAAAAGAAATCAAATCGGCAGGACGATGGCAGATATGCTCGCAAAGAAGTACAAAGGGAGCATTGTATCGTTCCGGAACGATCGCATGGGCGCACGGTTTTTGTCACTGCTCAACACCATTCGGATCGCAGGGGATTACGACATCCCCTATTTTTTCACTTGGATGACCCATGGCCGCGCCTCAGAAGAGTTGCAAGCCCCGGCAGAGATCTTTGATCAGGCCTATTTTGACGCGCATTTTGTCAGTAAGGATGATTTTCGTCACATTGATAATGTTGCGATTGATCTGGCCACACTGCCAGCGGCCGCTGAAACGACTTTTATGCAAGAGGCTGTAATTCGCGGCGACGTGTTTATGTGCATGGGCACGGATCTTGTAGTGCTTCCAGGCGAAACGGCGGAAGATGTGGCTCCACGCTATGCCGCTGCTATCAACAAGCTGGTGTTCAGTAGCGCCGTGCAAGATGCGATGAAGCTTGTTGATGCCACCTTAGCGCAAAGCGGGACAGCATTTCATGTCCGGCGCGGCGATATCATCTATGACCCTGTGACATCCAACCAACTGTGGTCGAATAAGTATATCCCACGTGAATTCTACGAGGTACTGGCCCGGCGGTTGATCACCGATCCGGACCACACAATACTGGTCTTTTCTGATGAGCCCGCCGAAATTGCTAGACTCAAGGACATTTCCCCACAGATAATGTCCCCTGATGAGGTTCTGCCTGAAGGGTTGACGCTGGCGCAGCGTGATTTTATGGAAATCTATGCCATGTCGCGCTGCCAACAGATCATCGGACCACCAGGGTCCGGTTTTTCGATGGCCGCCGCCCTAATTGGGCACCGTCCGATCCACGATATCACCACGGTGCTAGATCCGGACGGGCAGACCGAGGCACTGGATCTGTTAGTGCAACGGTTGAAGGACCGCTCACCGCTGTTTCTGTCCAGCGGTGACACCGGCCAATGTCTGCCATTTGCATGTGAGCACCTCAACGGCACCGGCCGCGAGACCCAAGCGCTTGCTCTGCTCGACGGGTATCGCAAAGATGGATTCAACAAGCTATTCTTCTACAAAATGCTGCTGCAGCAACGCTTGCGCTGTCGCAAATATCACGACTATCAAGAAGTATTAGACTCTTTTTTGAACGGAGAGGCCGACCGTGCATTGCCTGCACGTATCGAACAACATTTGTCCGAACTGTCCCGCGTGGCCGCGATACTGGCCACAAACGCTAATGATACCGCACAAACATCACATCAGGCTGTGATGTCACTTTGGTATGGCGGAGGAAACCGCGTTGCCTACAACACGCTTGCGACTCTGTTATCGCTTCACAAAATTGACCCTGCGTCCTTTGCCCTGCCCTTCGATCCTGAATTGTGCCGCCCATTGCCTCCAAGCTTAGGATTGCGACCGGGCAACGAGGGCCTGCTCGGTGACCCGAAACAGCTACAATTCGCCGTTCCGCCCGACCTATTGGTGCGAGATTGGCAGGGTTTTATGGGCAAAACCTTGAACCGTGGGTTTGACACCTCAGCGGCCGCACTGCGTGCGCTTGAGTTGCTGAATGCACAATTCGGCCGCCATGCACCTGCCGCTTCGATGGCTTCGGCGCGTGGTGTTTACGCCACCGTAACCGGTGATCATGAAGACGCCATGACTTGGCACAAGCAAGCCCTGCAAGAACACAGCGCACACCCGTTGTTCCTAAAACGTATGGCCACCACGATGCTGGCGATTGATCCGCAGGATCCGGTTGCACGTGTATTGCTGGAGCGGGCCGCATCGCTGGCTCCGAAACAGACCCTATACCAAGCTGAACTGGCCGAATGCCTCTGGCTGCAGCAAGCCCCGCAGGACGGTCTCGCACTGATGAAAGTTGTGGC
>Ga0209395_1004076_pt1 | contig 17523 bp, 16 predicted proteins | sample GOMGulsemesocosm_3_FD_184635 | JGI IMG/M metagenome (GOLD analysis project Ga0209395, IMG submission 184635) | Methane-oxidizing microbial communities from mesocosms in the Gulf of Mexico - GOM9D Gulf of Mexico (SPAdes) (version 2) | ecosystem: Environmental > Aquatic > Marine > Cold seeps... | reverse complement strand
TTTTTAGAGGTAAAGCGGCTCCAATCAAGGATTTGTGTTTTTAGCTGCTCCCGTTAAGGGCAATCAACAGCAATGTGACTATCACGCACTTGGGTCATTGATCACCAATAAATCATCCCATTTTTTTAAAAGATACTATGCTTATTTCAGGTGTTGAGTTGATAGCTGTAATGATAAGGGTCGCCGGGTACCAACTAAAAACAAGTTTGGTGGACGGGTACATTTAGCACTTATTCGCCACTTCCAAATTCTAGTAAATTACTAACAACCTCGATTGGACTCTTGATTTGACATTAGTGGCTTCAATTAGCATCGTCTAGCGGTGGTTCTCTATACGTTAGCGTTAGGCTTGCTTATATGAATAACACTGCAATGAGTGCAATCAATATTCAACGCAGACTTAATCACCACCTTGCTTGGCAAGCGATAATGATAAAAGAGAACAGCACCCTTTAGTACAAGGAGTGCACCATAAATATTGATAGGGATAGCTTTCATGAATAACCGAACCCGCCTAATTATAATTGTCACTTTAAGCCTAGTTTTAGCAGGTTGTAGCGGTATTGGACGAGGTGTGGCCGATGCCTTTCTCAGTAGGGAAAAAGAAGACAAAAGGAAATGTGAGATTTATGGCAAGTCATTCGCGGGTGTTAATAAAATTATAGATCAGGCCGAGGGCATAACAAAACTGCTATACGTTCATGGCGTGGGTGAACACGACTCTGGTTATTCAACTGAATTTATGGAAAAACTATCCGCTGAATTAGGCTTAAACAAAAGAGAAGCGCTCTTTAAAGAAATATCGCTAGTAGGGCCTGGTCAGGATAAGACACCACTTGGTACATTGCGGGTTCATAAACTAATGAACCGCAAAGACGACCAAAGAACGCTGTTATATTATGAATTAACATGGTCCGAAATCACCAGAGCTGAAAAAGCCCTGCTTGCTTATGATAATTCTGGGGAGCATTCGTTTCGACGGGCTAGCTTCAATAACCTACTAAAGAAGTTCTCTAATGATACAGGCCCTGATCCTTTGATTTATCGCGGTAAAAGCCGCGAGACTATTTTGACCTCTTTTGTGCAGTCATTTTGTTGGATGGGTATTAGTAAATGGTCCGACATTCCTGTGAAGGGTTCACACTACTGTGATGCGCGAAACGCGGATTCATTTATAAATTTAAAGGATGACGAATATGTATTTGTTTCACATAGCCTAGGCAGTCGCATTGCCATTGACGGCCTTCAGCATATAGTCAGCCTCTTTGAAAGAAGAGTGCAGGAGGATGATAGTAAGAGGATTGTGGCATTACATAAAATGCTGAAAGATAAACAAATCAACATGTTTATGCTCTCTAACCAGTTACCAATGTTGCAACTTGGCAGAGAGGACCCGACAGTATTTGGCGAAATAATGTCGTATTGTGGTGGAGGTGAAAAGTCACATGCAAGAATGTTCAGGGAAACGTCTATCGTGGCATTCAGCGATCCTAACGATATCTTAAGTTATGCTATTCCGCAGAATTTTTCTGAGCGTTATTTAGATTCTAGAATTTGCCCGTCTGTTACCAATGTGTTTATTAATATAGCCCACGTCAATGATGTTTTTGGGTTTGGCGAATTTGCTAACCCTTTAACGGCACATATAGCTTATGATCGGGATGATCGGGTAGTAAACCTTATTGCACATGGCTTAAATGGTAGCCCAAAGCAGCATAATTCGTGCAACTGGACCGAGCTTGAAAACTGAGATCTATACAGTGAATATAGTGCAAGGAAATGACTGTTACCCTTATCAAGTAGCAGCTTAAAGCCAATATCAATCACTGTTTCCAGAATTTAAGCTAGCGCAACATCGCAAATAGATTGCTCCCCAGTAACTATTTTCTGGACTACTTTAAGGCAAAAATTAAGCGAAGTTGTTGTAAATGGCATTGCCAAAACCGGGTTAGTTCTGCTGTTTTGTTATCTCTAATCAGCTAGCAATATTCAATATACCCATGCAATGGTGGTATTCACAAATCATGGTCTATACTGAATTTACGTATTAGTTCTGAACACCAAAAGAACTTACTCAGGTGCTTGTTTTGGGGCATATAAAGCATCAGCATTCAAATTATAATTAATACCTAAACGGAAGGGAATATGCTCGATTACCTCGCATTAGGAACGTTAATCTTCGCTTTTATTACCTTGTTTTACGGGGTCATTGTTGTCCATGATATTCCGTATGAAATAGCAGTACACCGAAAGCATCCACATCAAGATGCCATTCACGTTGCTGGATGGATCAGTTTGTTTACGTTGGGCGCTATCTGGCCGTTTCTGTGGATTTGGGCGACCCTCTACAGAGAAGATCGCGGCTGGGGGTTTAAAAATTCGCAAGCAGCAGATAACGCATTGCAGCAATCAAAAATGGCACAGCTGGAAAAAAGAATAGCGCATTTAGAGCAATTAAATCAGATAGACACCTCTGAAGCTGGTTCAGGAAATGATAATACAGAGGAGCGCAAATAATGGATCTTCTACTGATACTCACTTATTCCGCTTTTTGTGTCGCTATATTTAAAATATTTAAAATTCCGCTCAATAAGTGGAGTGTACCTACCGCAGTACTAGGGGGAATATTTTTGATTGGATCGTTGATTTTGTTAATGAATTATAATCATCCTTATTCGGAGATGGCTCGAAAGTATTTTGTCACTACTCCGATTGTCCCCAATGTCACAGGTCAAGTTATTGAAGTACCTGTGCAAGGGAATAAACTCCTAGCAAAGGGAGATGTGTTATTTATACTTGATCCTGTGCCTTTCCAAAACAAAATAAACTCACTTAAAGCCCGCTTAGTGGCTGCAGAAGCAGATTCTCAAAGAGCAAAAACATTGTTTGAGCGCAAGGCGGGTAGCAAGCGTGATTTGGATATAGCTGCTGCAAAGTCAAATGATTTAAAAGCCCAACTAGCGCAGGCAAATTACCAACTTGCACAAACCACGGTGAGAGCACCTAGCAAAGGCTATGTCGTTCAAAATGCGTTGCGCCCGGGAATGCGTGCTGCAAATTTACCACTTCGACCTGTGATGGTCTTTGTCAGTGATGAAGGGCACTACACCATAGGCTGGTTTAGGCAAAATAGTTTGTTACGCCTAAAAATAGGTGACGAGGCCGAAGTTGCCTTCGATGGCGTCCCCGGAACCGTTTTCTCTGGTGAAGTCGGGATGATTTTTCCTGCTTTGGCCGAAGGGCAAGTGCAAGCTTCGGGTAATTTAATCACGCCCTATATGTCACCTCGCTCGGGGCGCATTCCGGTATTGATCAAAATTACAGATCCAAGGTACCAAGCGCTTGAGAAACAAATTCCCGGAGGGGCATATGCGCAAATGGCAATTTACAGTGAGCACTTTTCCCATGTGGCGGTGATGCGTAAAATCTTGCTGCGTATGTCTGCCTGGTTGAATTACCTTTTTCCATTTCACTGATTAGAGATGCCCTGTAGCTGCTTTTGGCAGCTCAATGGGGACTTGTTTTTATTCACGAATTTTAGGAGATACAAACATGTTGCAAAAGGCACTTAGGTCTTGCGCTATTGCGCTAGTGCTGTTTTTGGTCGGCTGTGCTGTTCCTTTAAAAGGACCGAGCCACGAGGAAATCGTTAAGCAAGCGCTACCTGAAACGGTCAATATTGCACAGGTATGGCATAAAGAGGGGGCTAAAGGAGAAGTGGAAAATGGCTGGCTCGCCACCTTCGAGGATGAACAATTAGCCGAACTTGTAGATGAAGCACTGCAAAATAATCCAGAGTTGCTCGTGGCAACATCGAATTTGCAAAGCGCTGCTTCTCTAGCGAAACAGGCTGGTGCGCAATTACTGCCAGATGTAGGTATCGGGGGCGCTGTTCAAAATACTAAAAGAGGCAGCCAGAGCAGCACTGGCTCTGGCGTCTCATTGGATGTAGGATTTGAGCTTGATCCATGGGGAAAGCTTAGTGCAAATGCAAATGCTGCGAAAGAACTCTATCGCGCTTCCCAGGCGAATTTAGAATTTACTCGCCAGTCTTTAGTTGCGCAAACCGCTAAGGCTTGGTATTTGGCTATTGAAGCCAAGATTCAAGAACATCTTGCTGAGCATGCTGTGCAGCTATACCAAAACTTGTTGTATATAGTGCGAACTCAAGTGGAGGTTGGCACTGCACAGCAGCAGGACATTTATCTGGTCAGGGCTGATTTAGCCAATGCTAAAAACAGCCAGAAAAAAGCATTAGGTTATTTAGAGAAAGCAGTCGGTAACCTAGAGATTTTATTAGGGCGTTACCCCTCTGGCGAATTAGAGTTACCTCGAAAACTTGTCACTATGCCTATAAGTGTACCTTCTGGGCTACCGGTGGAGCTACTCGAGAGACGCGCAGATTTACGTGCTGCTGAACGACAAGTGGCCGCTGCTTTTCAACGTATTCAAGTGGCAAAAGCGGCCAAGCTTCCCAGTATTACATTAACAGGGTCCACTGGACGTTCTAGTAGTGAGTTGATCGACCTCATTGGTGTCAGTAAAGGTTTCTTCTCCCTAGGCAGTAATTTTTTAGCCCCATTTGATATAGGCGGCGGGTTGCAGGCGCAAGTTGATATTGAATCATCGCAACAGCAAGCTGCGCTAGCAACTTATGGCAGTATTGCTTTAAAAGCCTTTAATGAAGTGGAATTTGCTTTACGTAATGAATTGATACTGAAAGAGCGTGAAGCTTTATTAACTTCTGCTGTGAAATTCAGCTCAAGTGCCTTAAAGGTCTCAAATACCCAATATAAAATCGGCCAAGTGGATTTATTCAGTGTGTTACAAATGCAAGCGAGATCGATTAAGGCAAAAATCGTACTGAGCGAATTAAAACATGCACGGCTAGCTCAAAGAATAGACTTACACTTTGCGCTAGGTGGTAGCTTTGGTGAGTGACATTTAAGCTAGGTTTACTCGAAAACTGATAGAGGGCTGATGAAGTCATTTATAAGATAAAAGGACTGTCTTTATTCATGAGAATAAAACAGCTGCAGTACTCAATAAGATAATAATTAAAGCATGCAATCAAAGGGAAAAACTATGAAACAGCTAGCAGGATTTTTTACTATTATATTGTCGTTAGTATTTGTTGGTTGTGCTTCAACCAATGTAGCGCAAGAGCACTATTCTGGATATCTCGCAGACTATTCAAAACTGCAACAGGAGAAAACGGTAAGTGGCGGCGTGACACATCGCTGGATTAGTGAAAAATTCACTGCAAAAGGCTATCACTCAGTGATGTTTGATAAGACCATTTTATATCCAAAGCCTAAGCCAACTAAACAAGTCAGTGAAGCACTGCTGACTCAATTTAGCAGTTCCATAGATAATGCGTTAAATAGTGCAGCTCAAGGCTCATATAAAGTGGTCTCTCAACCGGGAGCAGGCGTTTTACGTATCAGCCCTGCTATCACAGGTGTTGAGCACAAATCTGAAGGTATGACGGCAATTGATGTACTACCTGTCGCGATGTTATTTAACTTAGGTAAAGCGGTAACAGGAACGGCTGAACAAGATGTAGAAGTCTTTTTAGAGGTGGCCGTTACTGATAGTTTAACAGGTGAGTCTATGGCCTCTGTTGTTCGCAAAGGTGAAGGTGCTCAACTTGAAAATGATACCCAGCAGTTAAGCATCGCACATTTGAAAGAGACGATTTTGAACTGGAAGCAAGATGCTACGGATATCTTTGCAAGGTTAGCTAGATAGACCCAAACTGGCTTATGCATGGGGGGCTGTAGCAATGGCAGTACCTCCATCAAATGTGCTAGAAATAACCCCTCAAAGAAGGCCTCTGGCAATAATTGTGGGTCATTGCTCGTTGAGTTGTTTTTTGCTATACGCCGTTATATTTTCCTCGCGCTCACTAGATTTCCGCCTGCTTGCTATGGACTCTGCAGCTTATTTCCCCTTGCTACAAGTAAAAGATTTAGCAGCCGCTATAGTCACTTGATCGACAATATCTTGGAACATGATCGTATAGGGAGTGTTTAGCGACAAATTATGAGCATACTATAGGTGATTTTTAATATTCCTCAGTAACTCTGGGGATACTTCTTCTACGGTACGTGTCACCTCACAGTAGTCGTGGGCTGGTGATACCGGACAATAAGCGACGGTTTTACCGTCATCATTTAAAGGAATTTACTGTGAGTCTAGCGAAGCGGTTATTTCAACCCGTTTAAGCTGGTTTTCATTTAACTTAATTCTATTTGCTTCGCCGTTAATATCATTACTCATGAGGATCATATCAGCCCAGTCAGACATATCACGTTCACTAAGGGTTTTCTTGTTAATAGTATTTACCAGCTTATCAGCAGATTGTAATCCAAGGGCTGCAAGTGGGTTGAATGGAGCAAGGTTTGCATTGGTCGTTGATCTAAAGGGCATAATAGTGCTCTGTAAAATATATTAAGTAACAAGGTATGAGAAACAGATACTTTGTAGATAGCCGCGTGCATCTCCCGTTCGATGAAAGCTATTTTAAGCCACTAAAATAACAGTCACTGTGCATTACAGGACAATCGATATGCACTAAGTGACAACCTCACCCTAAGCTATAGCGGTTTAGCAACGCCCACTATATCCTCCACTCATCAATCAATAACGCGTTATTATTGACCCGATAACGCAAGGACTTGCGCTACAAAAATCGCTTGAAACGAATCTTAATACTCATCACAGAAGAGATCATCAGGATGCACACAATGACAATTAGCAAAACAATTTCAACAACACTACTCATACTGCTGCTTTTGATAGCAGCAACTGCGACCCAAGCTAAGCCAATCGAACTAGCTATATCGCAAGCCACTTATCAACAAGATAACTCAGAGCAGGTCGTTGATCGTAAAGTGAGTAAAGAAAAGGGGCACACCATTGTTTTTTTCGGTGATATAAGACTAGAAGCTGATTTTTAAGCAAACCAGCGCGAGGAAAGTCATCGTGCGACTATGTTGCCAGCAGTGGCTAGTTTTATAATCACATGCTCTCTTCTTCTACTTCTACTTCTACTTCTACTTCTACTACTACTACTACAAAAAGGGAGCCAAAATTTACAAAAAGGGAGCCAAAATTAGTTCATAGCCAATGAAACTATCTAAGTTATCTAAGGAAAGATTCAGAGGCTATCAATTGAACTAGCTCAGACTTGAGAAGATAGGTGCATAATTCCAACCCGCGTTATGCTTACATTCAAACCACGGTGGTTGCTCAACTACAGACCATTGTTAACTGGGCGTGAGGCTGTTTACGGCCAAAAAGAGCTGTTTTACTTCTATTTTTGAATTCAGTTAATAAGGGTAGGATTACCACCCTCCTGACAGAACTGCCGGTAATGGTTATAAACGCTGCCACCAAGGTATTTTTTTACACATAGGTATCTGTTGACTAAATAGCTCGTATAACGGTTGCATATCCTTGAAGTACTCTATCTTCAAGCTACTATTTTCACTCATTAATACAAACACCGAGATTTTATTGGCGCGACGCTTGTAGAGCAATATTTTGAAGTCACTCAGTAGATACTGGCGCTCTGTTGACGCTGACTGCAACGTTACTTGCAGCCCATCGATAGTCAACTTTCTACTTTTAATGTCCGCCATTTCCCCGCGGGCAATTGAAGCGCGATAGACAAATACAAAGGCAAAAATAACAACAGCCCACAGCCATTGCAGCCATTGCTCCGCCACGGCAACCCCCAAAATTATCGCAATACTAACCGCCATTTCTATTTGTTTAAACAGATAATTATATACTCTATTCTCACTGGTTTGATATTTCACTTCAACCTCTTGCATTGTCTGTTAGCAGTATTCAATCAACTGATTAGCTGATTTTTTGGAGCACATTGGCAGCGAGTTATGCGCGGTGCATGATTCAAAAACAATGGCATAAAAGCTGTGTAAAAAAGTGCTTGAGTGTAACCTATTTCAGGGAATTCGATAGGGCCAACGGGTACTTTTTAACTCCCCAGTGCCATGACTAACCTGTCAGTTGGTACTAGGAAAAACGCGCCCTTGGATGTTGCCGATGCTCGATCAATACAAGAATAGCTAGACTTGCTAGTAGTTGAAGGTTAACGTTAATTACTATTTTCAAAATAGTCCGCTATGTGTCAAATATTGTCTTTTAACCAATAGGCTGGTACTGGCCAAAATTGGTCAATGACCTGCCCGTTTTTTAATATGGTACTTTTACTTTATATCAAGTGTGTACTGAGCCAATTCTAAAATAGTATCATCCTTAAAGACAACTATCAGTCGATAGGTGTGTTCATGTCCTATTTCTGTTGTTAGATCTGTTGTTATGTAGGTTGAACCTGCCCCTCTTGCAGCAAAAACAGCAACCTGCCTAAAGGGACCAGCATCGGTGTTTTTTTCCACAATAAAAACGGCAATTTCACTTTCTTCGGTGGTGTTCCATGATATCGGCGCGGTTCCATCACCACCGTCTCTGGCAGAGAAAAGCGATATTTCAGCAATATTCAATGACACTTCAGCGACAGTACAAGACCCTATGCGCTCTTTAAGCTGCTCATTGGAACCATCAGTTAAACTCCCTATATCCACCCCTAAAGGGTCGTTCTCATTCCAGTCAAATTCAGCCTCAGTATGACCATTTAGTATTTTGGGCTTATCCTTCACCTTCTCTTTATATTCGATAGTTGCTAGGGCGGTGACGATAGTCTGCGGTACATCTATTATCACTGATGCAATCAGGCCATTTTTGACATCCGCAATAGCCGTTGCGCCTTTTAGCTTGAGCTTAAACTCCCTGACGATAGGTGAACCGGTAGTACTATTGCTATCCAGTTTAACCTTAAGCTCTTTGAGAAATCCGCTGACAGGAGCAGAGCCAAAATAAACTGTCACGTTATCTAAGTTCGTGATTTTCACCTCATGCCATCCTCCATGAGCTAGGTTTGGATTGACTCCACCCGTACCTGAAATAAAGTCAGTTCTGCCGTGATTCTTGCGCACTTTCTCTATCTTGATCGTCTTGAGGGAGGGGGCTTTTTTGTCGGTTTTCACTTTCAATTTCATGTCGCCTCCCATCGTCAATGTACCCGCTTGCCAAACCACTATTTTATCGGCTTGTAAAGTCAGTTCGTCATCCAAGCTCGTCTGGGGAATTACATCAAAAAGTGAGAACCAGATCCCTTCTCGTTCAGGGTCTGTGTTGTAGGTTTCTAAATGTAACGATTGAGCCACCCGCGTCGCGTTTGGTGACACTTTCTTGATCTTCAGCTCACACACCATGTCAATGGCAGCCACCAGAGGGGCTGAGGCAAAGGCTAACAACAGGGACAGCAATGAGCATGATAGTAAGGTGGCGGGGGTTAACGGTCGGATGAGTAACATAGCATCTTCTCCAAAAAAAAGAGTACATAACACTGCTAGTCCTTAGTCGCCCATTGAGTCGAGCAAATAGCAGTATTGGGAGAGGTCTCAATTATACTAGATCCAGTTCGTTCTGTTAGAATCTGTATGCATAAGAAGATCACGGCAGGTTATAATAAACGATGGTTCTCCCTCCGGTACAGTTGGTAAGTCGTTGCAGCTTAATGGAAGTTATCAATACTTCCTCATCCATTAGTTAAGAATCAAGTCTATTTCTTGTTTTCCAGAAATTCTCCCTGTTATGATTATATTGATAAATTTAATCTATAAATTAAAAGGCTTAAAGAAAACGGAGCGATTCAGGAAATTGAAAAAAAGTACCTAAGAATCTCCATCAATTCAAGGTGAAAATTTCTTATATAAAATTTTAATGTGGGGTCATTATTCTGAGCACTATAGTGGTTTGTGAGCGAATGCGCGGAGAAATTAACTATTACTTGTGCCCCAAGGCAACTTGTCAAAAGGTTAATTGAAGCAGGAAAGTGATTTGCTTTTGTACCTCCTTAATATCATAGACACTACTGGCGCTATGTATGGGATTACCATTTTCTGTGAGGTCTTTAAGGGCCAAGTAATGAGTTTAATTTAGCGGAATATTCATGGATATTTCCAATCTTTTTAGTGACCCAATCTGCTCTATAATAAGTGTCTAAATATCTATCGCCACTATCACATATTAAAGTAACAATAGATCCCGATTGTTCACTAGCATTCATTTTTTCGGCAAGCTGTATGGCCCCCCACAAATTAGTCCCTGTAGAAGGACCAACTTTCTTACCAATCAGTCCCTCTAACCACAGGATAGCTGCAACACTCGCCGCATCAGGCACTTGTATAACCTGATTGATAACATCTGGTTGGAAGGAGGCCTCTACCGTTGGCCTACCTATTCCTTCGATACGACTAGAATTGTCATTTGAGATGCTCCAGTCTTTTTTCTGAAAACTTTCATAAAACACGGAATTTTCGGGATCAACTACTAACAGCTTTGTATCATACCCTTTATATAATATGTATCTTCCAATCGTGGCAGAAGTACCGCCTGTGCCCGCTCCCATAACGATATGTGTTGGTACTTTAAACTGTTCTTGTTCCATCTGATTGAAAATACTTTGCGCTATGTTGTTATTCCCTCGCCAATCGGTCGCTCTTTCTGCGTACTTGAATTGGTCCATAAAATAGCCATTTATCTTGCTGGCCAGACGTGATGCTTCATGATGCATTTGGGGAGCTGAGTCTACAAAAGTGCATTTTCCCGCATAAAACTCTATCAATTTTACTTTACTCTGCGCAGTCGATTTAGGAACTACAGCGATAAAAGGAACCCCTATCATTCTAGCAAAATATGCCTCGGACACGGCTGTACTGCCAGAAGAAGCTTCGACAATAGTAGTGTTCTTGTTTATTTTTCCATTGCATAGTGCATACAAAAATAGAGAGCGAGCTAATCTGTGCTTTAAACTACCAGTAGGGTGAGTACTTTCATCTTTTAAGTAAAAGTGGATATTAGGATATTTGGGTATACATATTTTTAAGAGGTGTGTATCTGCCGACCGGCTTTGATCAGCTTTAATTCTATTGATACTTTGCTTAACCCAGTTCTTCATAAAACACCTCATGTGCTGTCAGCGGTTTGCGGAAAAATGTTCATTTTAAATCGTAAACGGCTGAATTTTGGCTAGATGGCAAAATGTTTAGCAGAATTAGTTTTGGATTTTTTATTTTAACTGTTGGAAATAATTAAAGTTTGAGTGATTAGGGTTTACTATGTCACGAAATAGTACTACGCCCTATAAGGTAAAAATAGTTCAAAAAGTAGTACCTTGCTCCGCTGATGAGAGAATAACTATATCACCGTTAAAAATATGCTTTACAATATTACGAACAATACTTAGCCCCAGAATTGTTGTCAGATAATCATCTTTATTCGTATATTCAATGTACCACTACAATAAGCAATACATCTACTTAGGGAGTTAAAACCCTGCGGTTAGAACAGGGCGTTTAACGGCCTCACAGTAGAGAGTTAAGACATCGTATATCAAGGGGGAAAAAGTTATGTGAACCACTTCTCGAGAGTTTGTTGGCGCATTTTTCCTGTCGTTGTACTGTTTCGACTACACTATGATGATGCGGCATGTGGTAAGCGCCTAGTTTCTAGATGTAATTAGTCCCCAAAACGCCACTCACAGAGCCTTTTGAAATGTCTGCTTTGTCTCTGGACAGCCGTGATCGTGGGCGATAAGCAATCGTTTTAATCGATCAAAAAAGGGCAAAGGAGTAGTGCACAAGTTAACAACAGTTTTTTCGATATTCATCAGGAGTTGTATTAAGCATACGCCTAAACATAACGATAAACGAGGAGGCTGTACTGTAGCCAAGATCCAGAGCCACACTCTCAATACTAGCTCCTTCTAGCAATATGGGAATGGCCCGCATTAATTTTAGGCGTTGGCGCCATTCACTCAAAGTCATACCTAAATCACGCTGTGCTTTGCGCGCCAATGTTCGCTCTGAAGTCCCCAATTGCTCCGCGATTTCTCTAAGTGAGCAATTATCCTCAGGATTGTCTTTCAAATAGATAAGCGCTCTGTTCAATAGGAGATCATTGGAATCAGGAAGGTAGCTACCGACGATCGGAGCAATAGCCAATTGGTCCAATATTACGTCTAATACTTTATTTTCCTCTAATGTATAAGGGACCTGTGGTGGGCTGAGCCGTAAATGGTTTAACATCGCTCGGAGCATAGGGTTGATGATCAAGGCACAAGTTTTATCTGGCATCTTGCGTTGCACTGCTAGGGCTGGATCTATGTAGAGTGAACAATGAAATGAAGCTTGACGGTTGCCCCCATGATGCTCTGAATTTGGAGGGTGCCATAACCCAAAACTAGGAGGAACACGAAAGTCTTGACCTTCTGCCTCCATTTCTAATACTCCATTGAAGGAATAGACAAATTCTCCCCATTGATGTTGATGAGAAGGATAGACTGTGTTTTCGGGCATTGCACGTAATTGGTAGTAAATTGGTTGCGGTAGTTTTTGAAGGTTCAATGGCGTATGTGTAAATAGCTTGTTTGACATAAAGTGACAGTTCCTAACTACATTTTGTCTTATTCTAACTATAGGTTCTATTTTAGACAAAATATAATTAACAAGTTGGCTTCCATTGCTGTAAATATCACTTTTATGTCAATGAAGGGCCTCACTATCAAGCTGTTAACTTTACATCGGAGCATTTATGAGCGTTGAAATATGGATTACATTTGTCGCAGCATCAATCGTTTTACTGAGTATACCAGGACCAACTATTCTGACCGTGATAAGTTATTCTATGTCTCATGGATATAAAGCAAAGGTCCCTTTAATATTGGCAGTTGCGCTAGGCGATTCTACGGCACTTGCTCTTTCTTTAATTGGCTTGGGGGTTTTATTGGCCGAATCAGCTTTTTGGTTCCAAGCCGTAAAGTGGGTTGGTGGCCTATATTTAATATTTTTAGGTATGAAGCTATTTATGGCAGGAGTTCAGCCGTCCGCTATTAGTAAAAGTGCAGAACAGATTTCAACTTGGAAGCTATTTGCGAATACATATATAGTTACAGCATTGAACCCTAAGGGGATTATTTTCTTTATTGCGTTTTTGCCTCAATTTGTAAATACAACTTCACAAGTGACGTATCAACTTTGGCTGCTTGCAATTACATTTGTGGCCTTAGCCTCTCTAAATGCCACAATATATGCTGTGTTTGCCGGTAAAGCTAAGCAGCTTTTATCCTCACAAACAACGCAACGTATATTTAATATTTGTGGCGGCTCATTGCTTTCAACTGCTGGAATATGGGCATTGTCAGCGAAACAAAACTAACCTAATAATTCGAGTTGAATAACAATGATGCATACCGTTACGCGATAATGGGGGATTGATATTATTGCGTTAATTTACACCCAAAAACGGTTGCTTTGTGTCAAATCCGGCCTTTTTGAGGCTGATTGGCCATGGCCGCTGTCGGCCGATAGCGGTCATTTTTGTGTCGAATACACGAGCCTGGAGCACCAATTTTAAAAATAGAGTATTTCTTATTCAAGTGTCTTCAATAAAAGACTATTGTGGTATTTCTCAACTAGTAGAGATTATCTGGGGAGTATTTTTTGGTAGATGTTTATCAGTTAATAATTTTTATTATTATTCATACACTGATTGATGTCTCCCACAGCTCTTAACGCCAGTTAAATAATGGCAGGAATACCAATGCACTGTTAGCGGCTGGGATATCGTCAGAATAGGTTCAACAATCTGGATTATCTATTTCAGAATTACCGCATCATCTAATTGTATTGAAACAATTACCAAGGGCTCTGGAAATAATTAATGCCTTTAACAATGGATTGAAAATACCTTGGGGACATGGGAGTTATCAAGCTCTAATCAAAGAATTCAAATGCGGTGTTTTTCAATCTTGAATGTGATAAGTCCCACATAAGAAGAAAGAACTGCCCTTTTTAGCATTCAATATCACTTTTGGGAGCAAAATTTAAATATTGTTTTTGATTAACAATTGCTTACAACTTCCAGTGGAGGGAGGTGTTATGTTCTTTAAAGTGAATAGTAAAATAGCCAGTGGATTATTGCTTCTTTTCATCATGTTTGCATGCCTAAGGGGTGCGACAGCTGAAGAAGTTATCGTAATGAACCCTAACCAGTCAGATCGCGATGACCGTTTAGATTACCTACAACTGCTACTGACAAAGGCTATGGAGCGAACCACCCACCTATACGGGCCTTATCGTATTGAACAGTACCCCACATCCCTTACCAGAAAGCGTTCATTAGCGTTACTTGTTAAAGGTGAAATTACAGTTTATGTTGCTCCAACAAGCCGTAAGTGGGAAGCAGCAGCTATTCCAGTTCGAATTCCTCTTAGGAAAGGAATATTGGGCTACCGTCTGTTTTTTATTCGCGACAAGGATCAAGCGCTATTTAGTGAAGTTAGCTCGATGAAGGATTTACTGAAATATCGACTTGGTCAAGGAGCGCAATGGACTATTACTCAATCATTTAAAAGGTTGGGAATGGAAGTTTCTGGCGGCGTAGAATATGAACCGCTTTTTAAAATGCTGGAATCGGGACGATTTGATTATTTTCCACGCGGTATTAATGAGATTTTCCGTGAATATGAAGCCCGCAAAGATAAAATTCCCTCCTTAAAAATTGAAGAAACTTTATCAATTTACATGCCCCTTCCACAATATTATTTTGTTCCCCCCACAAGGCCCGATTTGGCGAAACGAATTGAAATTGGGCTACTTTCAATTTTGGAGGATGGCACTTTTGACCAATTTTTCATGGAATATCATCGAGAAGATATTAAGAAGGCACGCTGGGGTTCAAGGAAGATTTTTAAACTAAAAAATCTAAATCTTCCCGACGGAACACCATTTGATCGGTCGGAATTTTGGTACAAGCCGGAAAATAGCCAATCGGCGGAATAATAGGCTATTGCAACTTGCTCTAACCATGAGTGTCTTATAGCGTTTAAGGCAGAAGCCATTACGACTAACACGACTGTGGTGGCTTGTGGGGTCATTCTTATAGTCACTAAGGGAGTGAGGTAATACAGTGAAGTTTATTGCCAAAACTGTAGTGCTATTTTTTATAACAGCAATTTGCAGTGCTAGTACTCTGACTATACACCATATACCAACGGCACAGACCAGCAATGATTTACGCGAAACTTACTACTTGGCACTGCTTGAATTAGCCCTTAACAAGACCATTCCCGACCAGGATTACCAGCAACTTAGTTTGAGACCTTTCAAGCGTATTATCTATAGAAAACGCGCGTTTGAATTACTGCGTAGTGGCGAGCTGGACGTGATCTGGAGTATGACTTCAAGAGCGCGTGAAAAAAAAGCTCTGGCTATCAAAGTACCACTTTTAAAAGGCTTGCTGGGCTACCGAATTTTTATTATACGACAGGGAGAACAGCAGCGTTTTTCGCTAATTAATAGTTTAGAGCAGCTCAGAGGGCTAACGGCTGGGCAAGGGCCGCACTGGTTGGATACAAAGATTCTACAAGCCAACGGCTTAGAAGTAGTCACTGCGGAAAGTTACCACAGTTTATTCTCTCTGCTGCAACGCAAAAGGTTCGATTACTTCCCCAGGGGGGTTCACGAGCCATGGCATGAAATTATCGCCCATAAAGATAAAAACCTAGTGGTAGAGGAAAAACTATTATTACGCTACCCCGCACCCTTCTTCTTCTTTGTCAGTAACAACAATACAGCGCTGCATCAACGCATAAAAACCGGCTTACAAATGGCCATCGCCGACGGCTCTTTAGATCTGTTATTGTCCAACCATCCAATCACTGAAAAGATATTCAGCGAAGCCAATATAGCTCAACGGCTAATTATTGACTTATCTAACCCGCAATTGAGCCCAGAGACAAAAGCCTTGTTAGAAGACCGGAGTCTATGGTACTCGATTGGAAATTGATGGCTGTCCAAACAGACCCATTCTAATTAAATCAAGTGCAATGGCACGATAATGATTAGGGAAGTGAATAAGTCCATATATGTTCCCTGTGCTTTTTGTAACGTAAGTCTAAGCGGTCAATACCCATAATGAGGGGCACACTGATCCGCCGAAGAATGGACGCGAATGGCGAGTCCTTTACAAGCGTTCTGACAAAGGAGATGCAGCTGAAACAAGATTTCAGCTCTATTTAGCTGAAACAAGATTTCAGCTCTATTGGTCGCTTAGAGATCCACCCTGCGGGGCGTCTTGGACTTGTTCGCTGCTTAGACACATAGGGAATAATATCTCTCCATAAAAAAGAACAGGTCGTATTGCCATGTAGGAATACTACAGGGCGTCCCTTGCATTCATCTATACAGGCAATTTCTTGCCCTAAAAAAGTTTTGTATTTTTTCTCATATTTACTCTCTTTAGCCATTGCACCGTTAATCAGTAACGACATGAATGCGAAAGAGAACACTATCCATTTAGGGGTGGTTAGCCCCCTTGTTATCTTAGTCGTGTTAATTTTTAATGGGTTCATTTAACACCTGTTAGTCCTTTATTAGGTATTAAGTTCTTTACTTAGCTTAGAATTAATTAATGCGATATTTCTAATATTAATTTGCCCTGCACTTGACCTGTTTCCATGCGTGTATGGGCGGCTGCAATATCGTTCATTGAGTAAGATTGGGTAGGTGGCAGTATTAATTCTCCAGAATCTGCCATAGTGGCAATTTTGCTAAGCTGCTCTTTCATGCCTACATCGCTGATCATGGCATAAATATGTTGTACCCCTTTTTGCTTGGCTAGCGCCATGCTGTCTTCAATACCAGCATCGTCGGTAATCGTAGCAATACTCACTAACATGCCTCCAGGTTTTAACATATCTAAAGGATTATAAAGTGAACCTGCACTAACGGCATCTAAAATAAAGTCGACGCCATTAGGCGCAAAAATTTTTAGTGCTTGGGCTATATCCTGAGTTTTATAATCAATTAAAAAATCGCTTCCTAATGATTTTACATAAGATAGATTGGTCGAGCTAGAAGTGGTTGCTACTTCAGCTCCAGCATTTTTTGCCAGTTGAACTGCAAAGCTCCCCACGCCTCCAGATGCGCCATTAATGAGTATCTTTTTCCCCTGTGCATTGTGTAACGCACCTTTATCTGTTGCAAACAAAGCCTGCCAGGCTGTAATAGCAGCTGTGTTTAAAGTGGCAGCAGCAGCCAGTGATATAGAATCTGGGATTTTAACTGCGCGTTGCTCATTCACCACCATGTATTGGGCATAGCTACCAGGTTTACCTGAGTGAAAAAGATTAGTGGCACTGGCCACTCGATCTCCGACAGCCAAGTCGGTAACGTTTTCACCTGTGGCTACCACAACGCCTGAAGCATCCAATCCCAGTACTAATGGAAAACTTAGCTTGGGCATGGCGAAGGCTAAGTGGCCTGCGCGCATTTTCCAATCCGCCGGGTTTAATCCCGCATACGCCACTTTTACAAGTACATCCTGGGCCTCTAGTTCTGGTACCGGCATTTGTACCTTTTCAAATACATC
>Ga0209395_1004074_pt1 | contig 17529 bp, 14 predicted proteins | sample GOMGulsemesocosm_3_FD_184635 | JGI IMG/M metagenome (GOLD analysis project Ga0209395, IMG submission 184635) | Methane-oxidizing microbial communities from mesocosms in the Gulf of Mexico - GOM9D Gulf of Mexico (SPAdes) (version 2) | ecosystem: Environmental > Aquatic > Marine > Cold seeps... | reverse complement strand
AGTGAACTAATTTTAAAATGCCCACACTGGGCATTTTTATTTTAAGCATTCAAACTAGCGGACTAATTTTAAAGTGCCCACACCGGGCATTTTTATTTTAAGCATTCAAACTAGCGGACTAATTTTAAAGTGCCCACACCGGGCATTTTAATTTTCAGCATTCAAACTAGCGGACTAATTTTAAAGTGCCCACACTGGGCATTTTTATTTTCAGCATTCAAACTAGCGGACTAATTTTAAAGTACCCACACTGGGCATTTTTATTTTGAGCATTCAAACTAGCGGACAAATTTTAAAATGCCCACACCGGGCATTTTTATTTTCAGCATTAAAAATAGCGGACTAATCTAATTGTGGTACTCATTACCACCTATGCTGATAATCACGACATACAGCTAAGAGTTCCTCAATGCTTTGGCACTTTAAATTATCAAAGTTGCTTCTTTCCATAACTCACGAGGCTTGATGATAAAATGCCATAGCTTACCATTTACAAAGGTACCCATCGTTAAAGGGTAGCTCATAGTATGAGCTTAAAAACGTTATTACTGGTGGAAGTATTTTAATTGAAGTTATTTATTTCCAACGACATTATTAAAAGACTGTTTGGTATTTAACATTTCTATAAATCGACATTGATAGCCATCATCGCAACTTACCTACAGAGTCCACTTATGCCTCTGAATTATTGACAGAATAATTAATTAGATTTTACTTTAAAAAATAATAATTTTTACTATAGTAGCTAATGTAAGTTGTGCGAAATTTGCGTAAATTGACGCTAAAATAGGTCAATGGTGACCGAAATGGTGACCGAAATGGTGACTTTAGTGAATGACTAGTACGTAACTGATTGAAAAAATGGAAAGTGTGCCCCTTAATGAGTATTCAGATTTCGAATATAGAATAAATATCAACCGAAATGTGTTTACTAAAAAGCCATTGCTAAGTCATACCTTAACGATGGCTTTTTTATGAGCAATCAAACACAATTACATAGTAAAGGTGTATATTGCTTGCTATAACATCACTAGATATTTTAATTGGGATGCCTTCAATATGATCACACTATCCGCACAGCAATGTCGCATTATCGGCGTAATGCTAGAAAAAGAAACCACAACACCAGAGCAATATCCTCTTTCAGTAAATGGTATTACCACCGGTTGTAATCAAAAAAGTAACCGTGAGCCAGTAATGTCACTTTCAGAAAGTGATGTACAAAATGTTGTGGATGAACTGGCAAAAATGAGCCAATTAATGGTAGATCACAAAGCTTCTGGACGAGTCAGTAAATATTTTCATTTGTTTTGTGATACCGAGTTTGGCAGTTTGAAATTTACCCCTCAGCAAAGAGCCATTATTTGTGTACTATTGTTAAGAGGCCCACAAACACCTGGTGAGCTAAGAACCCGCACTAATCGTCTAGCTGACTTTGCAGATGTAAGTGAAGTGGAAGCTGCGCTTAATCAATTACAAGACTTAAATAACCAAGTACTGGTTAAAAAGCTAGAACGAGAGCCAGGAAAACGCGAATCTCGCTACGTGCACTTGTTCTCAGATATTAACGAAAGCTACTTAGCTGAAGTTAACTCTACTCAAACAGACGACAATCCCTCAGAAAGTAACAATCAACTTGCTCAGCGGGTGACTGAGTTAGAACAGCAAGTTGCTTTATTAACAGAACAAGTTAGCTGTTTAACGGAGTTATTTGATGACAAGTGAATGTTGAAGTGATGCTTAAGCAGATCCAAAATATCGATTAACTCTTATTAAAAATGATTAATAAGAGTTAATGAAGATTAACCAGGCTTAAATAATTATGCATAAAATAAAATTGAGCATTGTATTGTTAAAGGATTAATATCTGTTTCTAAGCTCAGGTAAATCACTATGATACTGCACAAACTCCACTTCATAGCCACTAGGGTCGATAAAGTAAACATTACTGCGATATTTGTCTTCAGCACCTTCTTTATCAACGGTAAAACCAGCTTGTGCTAAACGCTGAATTACGCCAGTTAAATCACTAGTGACATAAGCAAAATGTGCAAGGCCAATTTGATGACCGGTCAAGTCACGGTTTTCACCTACACCATCATCATTAAAAGTGAGGTATTGGTAGTCATCACCAAAATGTACCCAATTGCGTGGTTTACCATGCCACTCTCCAGGACCGCCGCCGCGAACAGACCAATGTGGAAAGGCTGCTTGGTAAAATTTCAATGTTTTTTCAATGTCGCTTACGACTAAGTTGACATGTTCTAAAGTAATCATATTGCTCTCCTGTTTTTCTAGCGTTTTAAATTGCTAACCTTATACCAATTTGATTAAATTATTGCTCACTTGTACTGGTTAAAATAGTCCTGTCGGCGTTGCTCTCAATCCTAATAGCCAGCTATTATTCAATCGAGCGCCTTGCCCTGAAATATTTTTCCTACGTACAACAAGATCACAAACTTAATGAAACTGGTATTACATACCATTAGAATAAGCCTCTTCATTAGTATAGGGCTGCTTCGATAAATTTGTTCGTAATGCTCTTAATGTTTCGCTGTAGTGAAACAAAACATGCAAGCTGTAACCAATGCGATGGCGGATATTATTATCTCTCTCAGATAATACCGTGCCATTTTCACCATTAAGAACTTCCTCTACATTTCTAATAACAAGGTGATCTGGAATAGCGACTAGCTTGTTATTTTTAAAAGCATTCATGCGTAACTCTGCAATGGGATAAACTCCACTGATACCACCAGAAAGTGCTACGAGTAAAACTGGTTTATGGGCGGTGTCTTGGCCAGAGCACATCAATAATAAATTTTTCAGTAAAGGAGATGCCATACCGCTCCATTCAGGTGTAATCATAATGAATGCATCAGCTTGGCTTATTTGTTCGTTCAATAGTGGCCAGTCGCTTTGTTCAGCAGATTTACCTACTTGCGTACCGTCCCATAAAGGAAGGTTATATTGGCAAAGTTCGAAGTGAGTAACCTTTTTATAGCCAGTAACAGACTCTGCTATATATTGAGCTACTTTTACGCTTTGTGATTGTGTTCTTTGGCTAGCACTTATAATAACTAAATTCATTAGTTGTCCTCATTCCGTGTACGGAAATTATTATTGATAAAATTGTTTACTAATTATTATGTAAACTAAACTCTTTACTTAATTTTATCAAGTATAAATGTAAAATAAATAAATAAAAAAGTTTACATAATATGTTTTTTGGTGATAATAGTAATACTCAGTGCATTGGATCTCTTATGAAAACCCATCATAAAATTATTGAATTACTTAAAACTCAAGGACCATTGACCGCAAAAGTGTTGGCGCAAGAACTTAACGTGACTACGATGGGAGTGCGTCAACATATGCTGGCGTTAGAAGAGTCAGGTGAAGTGATGTTTAAGGATGAAAAAGCTCCTCGCGGTAGGCCAACCCGTTTTTGGTCATTAACTCAGAAAACTAATAGCCATTTTGCAGATCGACATGATGAGTTAACTGTGCAGTTAATTGACTCTGTTATTACCGTGTTCGGTGATGATGGTTTAGATAAACTCATTACTAATAGAGAAGAGTCTTCAATGCGCAGTTATCGCTTAGCGTTAGCTGATAGATATGGTGTACAAGAAAAGTTACAAACACTGGCGAAAATACGTAGCGATGAAGGTTATATGGCTACAGTTGAGCAAGAGGGGGATTTTTTCTGGTTATTAGAAAATCATTGTCCTATTTGTGCTGCTGCAACAAAATGTACGAATTTTTGTCGCAGTGAATTACAGTTGTTCCAAAGCTTGCTTAGTGATGTTGCGGTGATTAGCCGAGAAGAGCACATTGTTGAAGGCGCAAGGCGTTGTGCATATAAAGTAATCCCGGCATAAGTGCTGAAACAGAGACTACTTTATAAAATGCTTTTCAGCTTAGGCGCTTTCTTTATGGTAATGACGTAGCGCTTGTTCTTTTTGTCGTGCTTGGCTAAATGCAGTAACCCGTTTTAAATAACCAATAACACGCGTGCCATGATCAATATTGTCACTGCCACAATCAGGGCAGGCAGTTAGGGTGCGTTTATCTATTTTTTCACAGGCATTGCAAATGGTAATTTTTACGTTTATACAAAAGTAGTTACAGCCCGTCTGTGCAGCAACATTGAATAACTTTACATAAGCTTCGGTTGATAAAGATTCATCTAAATTCAAATGTAATGCCGAGCCACCATCAAGGTATTGCGTCATTTCTTGGCCGTGCATAACAAATTTGTCTATGTGGTTAGTATCGTTGTCTTCCACCAGATAAAAGTAAGAGTTATAACAATCACGATTTACTTGATAACCGTCCTTTATGTCCCATTTAGCATTTTTAACGCCTAGGTTTTCTGCAGGTACAAATTCGGTATTAAACATATAGCCAAATTCTTGTTTTGCATTCTGGTTTGCTTGATAAATTACTTTAAGTTGTTTGCTGACAAAGTTTTTGTATGCATCGTTATTGCCAACCGTAATATTACTAAATTCGGCTGCCTCTGCCATACCGTTGATACCAATGGTTAAAAACTGCTTGTCTAGACTGATAAAACCAGCATCGTAAACAGATAGGGCGCCTTGTGCTTTGTAGTCTTCCATTAACTTACGATAAGCGACTTGGTACTTTTGAATTTTTTCAATTTCTGTTTTTAAATCACGACCATCTTGAATAAGTCGATTCATATTTAAGGTGATAACATTAATTGAACCCGTGGCGACACCCCCTGCACCTAAGGTATAAGAAAAAGTATTGTCAGATATTTCATTGCGCAGTCGACAGCATGAGGCTAATGAGTCTGCGCTATCAGATAAATAGATAAAGAATGAATTACCTTCGGCTTTTTGACTAGCGAGTTTATAGGCAAAATCTTGGTCTTTGCATTGGCCGTTTTCAGTTAGCATTGCTGCTGTTACTACAGGAAAAGTTAACACGGATTGTTCACGTTCTTTGTTTAACCAAGTTAAGAAAAACTGTTGCAATGTGTCCACGGTTTTCCAGTTAGGTTTTGAAAAATCAGGGAAAACAAATTCGCCGAACATGGATGCAAAATAATGTTGATCAAACAGTGAAATATTCCAAAAAACACTTTGGTAACCACGCGCAGCCGCAGGTTGATTAATGGCATATACCACGTGCTGTAAATGGTTTGAAATTTCAAATTGATGAGTAACTAAATAGTCATCACCATATTCTAAACGCGCAAAGTAATCAAAATAAGTAAGAAATTCAACTGTTGCTACTGCACCTGCAAATTGCGCTGAAATGGCAAAGATAAGGTTCACAAAAGAACCACAGAAAGACTCTAAATGCTTAGGTGCCTTTGACTCACCACCTAATTTTGTTAAACCATCAAGTAAAAATGGGTACATACTAATTGAAGTGCAGTAAGGCTTTAAACTGGTTTCATCATGTACATAAATTTCATGGTTTTCAATTTGTCGCATATACTCTTTTGCGAGATATTCATCAAAGGTCTCGCTTATTTTGTCATGCACCAATGCTCTATTGATTTGGACAAAACAATCTTTTAATAATTCAGCTTCTAAAGTGGCAATATTTTTATGGCTAACATTGGCATTAGCATCCATCTTTGAACCATCAGCAGCATTTTTTGCTAAAAAGTAGTTATGGATAAAATCTTTTTTATTGTTAATTTGTTCTGTACTAAGCCGCAACATTATTGAGTCCCCTTGAGAAGTTATTTATATTAATAGTGCTTTTTACAAATAAGTGATTTAGGTTTTCACCTGTCGCTATATTGCGAAAGGTTTGGTTGGTCATAGGGCTGTCTAGACCGCCGAGTTCAGCACGCCATGCACCTGTTTTCAAAAAATGAAGGTGCTGAGAAATGTTAATGTTGATGTGCTTCTGACCAGAATAAAGACAGGTTTTTAAGCCATGATTTTTAGCAATAATGAGCTTCTCTATTAATGCCTTTTCTTGCCATTCGCCGCCAAAAAACACAACACAACTGATTAAGTTTTTATATTTCTTTAGCCAACTTATAAAGTTAATATTGGTTAGTGGCATTCCGTAATTTTCTTGCCATAGTTCTGTACTGTGGCAGCCTTTACAACCAATTGTACAACCCGTAATGCTAAAACAAAGGCTAATTTCACCGGGAACTTCTTGAAATACAATGCTAGGAGATATGCAGTTAAATATCATGACAAACCTATATGTTGTGTTTTTATTATAATAAAGCACAATATATAGTATTTTTGATTGTTTGGTAGTTGATCGAGATCAACTATTCATCCACTAAGTACAATATCTTGTGGTGGATGGTTACATTTTGTCTGTATGTGGTGTTTTGGCAGTTTATGGTTTGCTATCTGTGAACTGGTATATAAAGTGGGCTCCTTTGCTCTTTTTGTCGATAAAAATGTCACCGTTTAACTTCTGGGTTATTAAGGTATGAACAATAGACATACCTAAGCCTATACCGCCACTTTCTCGAGCTGTGGTAAAGAAAGGTTCAAAAATGTGTTGTTGTACATGATCTGATAAACCGATGCCATTATCTTGATAGTGGACTTCAACAAAATCTTTGTGCTGAATGATATTAATCATTATTTTGTTTTTTACAACGCCTTCAAAAGCATGACGGACACTATTCGTGATTAAGTTTGTTAATATTTGAGCATGTACGCCGGGATAAGTGGCGACGTTAATGTTATCGCAACCGGTTATTTCTATTGATGCTTTCTTGGCTTTTAAAATAGAAGTTAATGTCGAAATAACTTTGCTGTAATAGTCGTAGATATTGATAGTTTCAATTTCTAATTGGTGTTGATCAACTGCTGTTTTTTTGAAGTTTTCAATTAATTTCTTTGCACGGGTCAAGTTTTCACCCTGAATGATTAACGCGTTATCCACAGTCTGGCAATAATGCTGCATATCATTCATGCTAAGGTGCTCACTTGTTATTTTTGAGTTGAGTAAGCGATGTTCATCAGTGATGATGCTATGGGCCGTAATGGCGATACCTAAAGGTGTATTAACCTCGTGAGTAATGCCTGCTACCAATCCGCCTAAAGATGCCATTTTTTCCGATTCAATTAATTCCTGTTGAGTCTGTTTTAACTGTAGCACAGTGGAAGAGAGCGTTAATGTACGTGTTGATATCTTGTTCTCTAATGCGCTTTTATGGTTAAGATGTATTAACTCAGCAGTAATACGTCCTGAAAATTCTTGAAATAGCGTAAGAGCTATACTGTTGTCTTCAAGAGGCTTTTTGTATAAGGCAACAATTAACCCTACAACTCTTTGCTTAGAATCACACAAAGGAATACCTAGATATGCTTGTATTTTATGTTCTGCTAATCGGTGATCTTTAGGGTAAATATTGCAAACATTATCCGGATAATAACAAATGGAATTTTTGACTACGTTAGCACAAGGTGTATGTTCTAAAGAATATTCAAGATTAGCAACTATTTTATCATTTGCCACCGAAGTAATAGTTTGTGAACTATATTCATCTTCATTAATGACGGCAATATAAGTAAAATCAGCTTTAATAGCTTTATGTAATACTAAAGTGATGACATTAAAAAAGTCATTACCAAAGGTATTTGAAATTGCTTCTAACACCTTTTGAACATCACTCTGCATGCTATTGCCCTAAAAATCAGAAGAGAAGGAATTCATCGGATGTTTTAACTATGGCACAAGAATGTATTTTTGCGAACTAAGGTGTTTTTGAACATAATTTTTAATGTGTTTAGGATGAATTTTATTAGCATAAAATGTGTAGCAAGTGTTGGTGTCGAGAGAGGCTTGTGAAGGTTAGGTAGTGCAGTAAAAGCAGAAACACTTGAAATAAATGTCAGAATAATATCAGCTTTGTGACTTATGCCTTTGGAAAAGTTAATTTATTAAACAAACTCAGGATGAACAAATATGCTCATCCTGAGTGAGGTTTAATGCAATAACCTATGAAATTTTTAGTTAAGAAATGCTTGATAAGCTTGATTGTCTGTTGCTTCTTCAAATTGATAACCTAAAGCATTTAAATGTTTAAAAAACTCATTTTCTTTATCTTTGCTTATGTCAAATCCCGCGAGTACTTGTCCAAATGCAGCGCCATGATTTCGGTAATGAAATAAGGTGATATTGAACAGTTCACCCATTGCATCAAGGAAATTTTCTAAGGCACCAGGATGTTCTGGAAATTCAAAACTAAATAAACGTTCATTCTGAGCAGTAGCATTGCTTTTACCACCTATCATATAGCGAACATGTAACTTTGCCAGTTCATTATCGGTAAAATCATTCACTTGATAGTTGGCGCTTGCTAACTCGTCAAGCATCTGTTTTCGTTCTTCTATACCACCACCTAAACGAACCCCAACAAAAACATTTGCACTTGGTTCGCCAGCATAACGATAGTTAAATTCAGTGATCACTCTGTTATCTAAAGCCTGACAAAAACGTTTGAAGCTGCCTTTTTCTTCAGGAATGGTAACCGCTAAGATTGCTTCTTTCTTTTCACCTAATTCACAGCGCTCTGACACATAACGTAAACTATGAAAGTTCATGTTAGCACCAGATAAAATGGCAACTAAAGACTGGTTTTTTAGTTCATATTGATTACTGTACTTTTGTAAGCCTGCTAATGATAAAGCGCCTGCGGGCTCAGCAATAACACGCGTTTGCTCAAAAATATCTTTAATCGAGGTGCATATTTCATCAGTCGTTACGGTAATAACATCATCACAGTAACGCTCAATAAGGCCAAATGTATGTTCACCAATGCGTTTAACCGCAACACCATCAGCAAATAAACCTACTTGCGCGAGGTCAACTGGCTTTCCTGCGGCTAGGGCGGCTTTCAAACAAGCAGAATCCTCAGCTTCAACGCCAATTATTTTAGTTTTTGGACTCAGCTGTTTTAAATAAACAGCCATACCTGCCAATAAACCACCACCACCAACGGGGATAAAAACAATATCAGCATTAGGAAGTTGTTGTAATAACTCTTTAGCAACAGTACCTTGCCCAGCAATAACATCGGTATCATCAAAAGGATGGATGAGTGTTTTGTTTTCAGCTTTAGCGTATTCAATTGAGGCCGCTTGAGCTTCATTAAAACTGTTACCTACTAAGCGTACTTCACCGCCAAAGCGTCTGACATTATCCACTTTAATATCTGGTGTGGTTTTAGGCATAACAATCGTTGCTTTAATACCTAATTTATTGGCTGCTAACGCTAAACCTTGCGCATGGTTACCTGCTGAAGCGGCAATAACACCATGAATACACTCAGCTTCACTTAAGGTGGATAACTTATTGTAAGCACCTCGAAGTTTGAAAGAATGTACTGGTTGTTGATCTTCACGCTTTAAATAAATTTGATTATTCAAGCGGCTAGATAACTTCGTTAACGGTGTCAGCTCAGTCTCTACGGCAACATCATAAATTGGCGCAAGTAAAATACGCCTTAAATAATCAAGTTGTTCAGCTTGTTGCGTTAGCTCTTGGTTTAGTGATGCTTGGCTTTGTGTTGCGGTCATAGTGTTGCTCTATTATTTCTCAACTAAACCATCAAGTAATGCTCTGTTTCGAACTGCGCCTTTATCGGCACTGGTTGCCAACATTGCATAGTTTTTAAGTGCGTAGCTGATAGGTCGTACACGATCAACTGGTTTCCAAGCATCCTTACCTTTAGCTTCCATCGCAGCACGACGGGCGTTAAGTTCAGCTTCAGGTACTTGTAAGGTTATTTCACGGGTAGGGATATCAATATGGATAATGTCGCCTTGTTCAACTAAGGCGATTGTGCCGCCGTCAGCAGCTTCCGGTGAAACATGACCAATTGATAAACCTGAAGTACCACCAGAGAAACGACCGTCAGTTAATAAGGCACATGCTTTACCTAAACCCATAGATTTTAAGTAGGTGGTTGGATACAGCATTTCTTGCATGCCTGGTCCGCCTTTAGGGCCTTCGTAACGAATAACAACTACTTCACCAGCGACTACTTTCCCGTCTAAAACGCCTGCTACTGCATCATCTTGGCTTTCAAAAATGTGCGCAGGACCAGTAAATACTAAATTGTCGTCAGTTACACCAGCTGTTTTAACAACACAACCATCTATGGCAATATTTCCTGAAAGCACGGCTAAGCCACCTTCTAACGAAAATGCATTTTCAAGGTTACGAATACAGCCATTAGCTCTGTCATCGTCTAGGGTATCCCAGCGGCAATCTTGGCTAAAGGCTTTAGTGGTGCGAATACCAGCAGGGCCAGCACGGTAGAATTTTTTAACGTCTTCATCGTCAGTCAGCGTAATATCATATTTGGCGATAACATCCGCTAAGGTAGTACCTAATACGTTTGGCACATCGGTTTTCAATAAATTGGCGCGTGCTAACTCACCTAAAATAGCGATTACACCACCTGCGCGATGCACATCTTCCATGTGATACTCAGGTGTTGACGGCGCTACTTTACATAACTGTGGCACGATGCGTGATAATTTATCCATATCTGCCATGGTGTAATCTATTTCAGCTTCTTGCGCAGTTGCGAGTAAATGCAAGATGGTATTGGTTGAGCCACCCATCGCAATGTCTAAACACATGGCATTTGAAAAAGAATCTTTGTTAGCAATATTACGTGGTAGTGCTGATTCATCGTTGTCTTGATAATAACGTTTAGTTAATTCAACAATTTGTTTACCCGCATCTAAAAATAATTTTTCTCTATCAGCATGAGTCGCCAACATCGAGCCGTTACCCGGCAGTGCTAAGCCTAATGCTTCAGCTAAACAGTTCATTGAGTTAGCAGTGAACATGCCAGAACATGAACCACAGGTTGGACAGGCTGAGCGTTCAACTTGATCAGATTGGTCATCAGATACCTTTGGATCAGCACCTTGCAGCATCGCATCAACTAAATCTAATTTGATAATTTGATCTGAAAGCTTAGTTTTACCCGCTTCCATTGGGCCACCAGAAACAAAAATTACCGGGATGTTTAAACGCATTGCTGCCATTAACATGCCTGGAGTGATTTTGTCACAGTTTGAGATACAAACCATAGCATCAGCACAATGGGCATTAACCATGTATTCTACTGAATCAGCGATTAAATCACGTGAAGGCAAGCTATATAGCATACCGGCATGGCCCATAGCAATACCGTCATCAACCGCAATAGTGTTAAATTCTTTGGCAACACCACCTGCTTCTTCAATAGCACCAGCAACTAGTTGTCCCATGTCTTTTAAATGTACATGACCGGGTACAAATTGCGTGAAAGAGTTCACTACCGCGATAATTGGTTTGCCAAAATCACTATCTGTCATGCCTGTTGCACGCCAAAGGGCGCGGGCTCCGGCCATATTTCGGCCTTGGGTAGAAGTTGCAGATCTTAATTTAGGCATGATTTTGGTATCCAAGTTAAAGGGTAATAAGGGGATTGAATTTTATTTTGAAAAGCATTTTTAACAAGCGTTGAAAATAGTTTTTAAAATGAAACTTGGTTTTATTTAGAATCTACACACTTAGTTTGTCTAGTTGAAACAAATAAGTGTGTAGTAATAGGGAGGTGAACTAGCGCTTATGCTACAGGTTCTAACCAGCCCCACTTATCTTCAGTTGTGCCGTCAAAAATACCAAAGAATGCGTCTTGTAATGCTTTAGTAATTGGACCACGTGAACCATCTTTACCTACAGGTAAACCATCAACTGATTTTACCGGTACAATTTCAGTTGCTGTGCCTGTCATAAAGAATTCATCAGCAAGGTATAAAGCTTCGCGAGAAATTGTTTCTTCACGTACTTCATAACCTAATTCTTTTGCTAATACGAATACCGCATCACGGGTTAAACCTTGCAAAATTGAAGCAGTACCTGGAGGTGTATAAATAATACCTTTACGTACTAAAAATAAGTTTTGGCCTGCGCCTTCACTGATTTGGTTATTAATGTCCATAGCGATACCTTCGGTATAACCGTGACGATTAGCTTCTGCTGAAATAAGTTGCGAAGATAAATAGTTACCACCTGCTTTTGCCGCTGTAGGCATAGTATTTGGCGCTAAACGGTTCCAGCTTGAAACACCAACATCAACACCATGTTCAATAGCATCAGCACCTAAATAGGCTTCCCAGTTAAAGGCTGCAATCATTAAATCAGCTTTAGCATCGGCAGGTGGACGAAGTCCCATGCCAACATCGCCTAAAAAGGCTAATGGACGTAAATATGCTGAATTTAAGTTGTTTTCATTGACTGCATCTTTACATGCTTGAATCACTTCTTCTACCGTGTAAGGAATATCCATACGGTAGATTTTTGCTGAATCAAACAAACGTTCAATGTGTTCAGTTAATCGAAAGATACAAGTACCTTTCGATGTTTCATAGGCACGAATGCCTTCAAAAACTGAAGAGCCGTAATGTAGCGCATGGCTCATTACGTGAACGGTAGCATCTTTCCACGGCATAAGTTTACCGTTGAACCAAATTAAATCTGCATTTACTTTTGCCATTTTCTTTTCCTAAAATTGCTACTGTTGTTGGCTGGCATATTGATCAGTAATTTTTGATGTAGGTAGCATAGTTACTACCTAATTTATTAAGCTAACAGCACTATTTATGCGCTGCAAAGCTGTGACGCGCTATTGTCTACTGCAACACTCTTGATGTCGACCAGTTTATTGATTTGGTCAATTAAAAGTGAGATTGGACGATCGCTACTGACCATTAGTTCGATAGTGGCGACATTATTTCCAGTGTTGACTTGCGCATTCATACCATTAATTAGAAAACCACGGTAACGAGTTACTTGTAAAATTCGTTCAAGTACAACTTGTTTGTCATCCGTCATGATGATTAATTTATACTTATTCATAGTCATAGGATTCATATTACGCGCTCTCCATCATTTCATTGTTAGCACTATTTGGTGGCACTAATGGCCAAACGTTGTCTTTTGCATCTATTTTAACCTGTAATAAATAAGCGCCATCATGATCTAACATTTCGTTGATCGCAGCAGTTATTTCGCTTTTTTGTGTAATTTGCTTGGCTTTTATATCAAAAGCGGTTGCTAACATAATAAAATCAGGGTTATCAGATAAATCAGTTTCACTTAGGCGACCTTCGAAAAACAAGTCTTGCCATTGGCGAACCATACCTAATTTAGCGTTATCAATTAGAATGATTTTTACCGGAATTTGATAGCGCTTAATAGTGGCTAATTCTTGCACATTCATCATGATAGAACCATCACCAGACACTGCAATAACGGTATCGTGAGGACGACTAATTTGTGCACCAATAGCGGCAGGTAAACCAAAACCCATAGTGCCCATACTACCACTTGTTAAGAAGTTACTTGGATCGTTAAAGTTCATGTGTTGCGCAGCCCACATTTGGTGCTGACCTACATCGGTGGTAACACAGGTATTTTCAGGCATTAAATCGCTGGTTTCTTTTAATACCGCAGGAGCATAAATACCAGTACCTGGATGATCGTATCGCCACGCGCAATTCTTTCTCATTTCTTGTGTTTGTATTTGCCAATCTTGAATATTTAATGACATAGTCAATAAAGGAAGATTCTCTTTTAAGTCACCTAAAATAGGGGCATCTGCAATTCTACGTTTATTGATTTCAGCCGTATCTATATCAAAATGAATCACTTTAGCATCCGGAGCAAATTGATCTAATTTACCGGTTACACGGTCATCAAAACGTGCGCCAACAGCAATGAGTAAATCACAGTCATGCACGGCTAAATTAGCCGCTTTAGTGCCATGCATGCCAAGCATACCTAAATAGTTTTCGTTATCAGGGTTGATTGCTCCTAAACCTTTTAAAGTCGAAACCGTTGGCATTCCTGTTTTATTTGCAAAACCTCTTACTTCCTCAATGGCATTAGCCATACCAACACCGCCACCAACATATAAAATAGGCTTTTTGGCATGGGTTAATAAATCTAGCGCTTTAGTAATATCAGCTAGCGGAAGCTTTACTTTATTTTTCAAAGAGGCGACTTTTTTGAATGTTTGTTCAACAGCTGCAATTTGAACGTCTTTTGGAATATCAACCAATACGGGTCCTTGACGACCCTCAAGCGCAATAGCAAATGCTTGGTGTAATACTTTCTCTAAGTCATCAATATTAGTTACTTGAAACGAATGTTTGGTACAGGCTAAAGATAAACCAAAAATGTCAGTTTCTTGAAAAGCATCACTACCCATAGCGGCGGTAGGTACTTGACCCGTAATCGCTACAACGGGAATTGAATCAGCAAGGGCATCAGCTAGACCAGTGATTAAATTTGTTGCACCAGGACCTGATGTTGCCATGCAAACACCGACTTTTCCAGAAGCACGGGCATAACCGACAGCTGAAAATGAGGCGCCTTGTTCGTGACGACATAAAAAATGTTGAACATTGCTGTCAACGAGCGCATCGTAAATAGGCATAATGGCCCCACCAGGGTAACCAAAAACATGTTCTACACCATGCTGTTCTAGTACTTTAAATAGTAATCCGCCGCCTGTTAAAGGCTTGCTATCGGTCATGATAATTCCAAAATATGTTGTCTAAAAGTAATGTTAATTTTTTCCTGAACTCTTAAGCAATCTGTGTCGCTAAAAAAGCAGAAAACCCTCGGTTCTTTCGAAGCGAGGGTTAGTATTTCAGTTTTGCTTTTCTTTAGCTCAATGAAAACCCTCGGGGTAATTTAATAATCACCACGACGAGAACTTTTCTAATAATCAAGTTAATAATTGAGCTAAATTTTTGCATTCTTGTCTCGTATATTGTTTATTTTGGCGGACTATTTATTGTTTGTTTTATGTTCAGTACTTATGCCCTTATTAAATTAGTACCATAGCTCTAATGTTTTGAGCAAGCTTTTTTTCAGTTTTTAGTTCTATTTTGAAAATAACAAATTATGATAGTAGAATTATATTCGGAAAATAAGTAAACCTTGGCTACACTCAAAATATGGAATCAAATAAATGGAATTTTTATGTCTCTTGCCTGTGTTTATAGTCGCGCTCGTGTTGGTTTAGAATCCCCTTTGGTTACTGTTGAAGTGCATTTGGCTAATGGTTTACCTGCTTTTCACATTGTCGGTTTGCCTGAAACGTCGGTGAAAGAGTCTAAAGACAGAGTACGTAGTGCACTCATTAATTGTGGTTATGAGTTTCCCGCTAAACGCATAACTATTAATTTAGCACCAGCAGATTTACCAAAAGAAGGTGGTCGATTTGACTTACCTATCGCCGTCGGTATCTTAGCGGCCTCGCAACAATTGCCGCAAGTCGATTTGGCACAGTACGAATTTGCTGGTGAGCTTGCATTGTCAGGAGAACTGAGAGCTATTATTGGTGAAATCCCAATGGCGATGGCTTGTTGTGATAGTAATCGAACCTTGATATTGCCAGCACAAAACAGCGAACAAGCTAGCTGGGTCAAACAAGCTAAAATTCATGCCATTGAACATTTAACACAACTTTATCCTCATTTTGCAAGGCAAACACTGTTGCCGCTTGTACTCGAAAAACCGATTGAAAATATCAATATTAAAAATAACCTCGATATGAGGGATGTTATAGGCCAACCCCTTGCTAAACGTGCCTTAGAAATTGCCGCAAGTGGAAATCATAATTTACTCTTTATTGGCCCTCCAGGAACAGGAAAAACTATGCTAGCGAGCCGCTTAGCTGGAATCTTGCCTAAAATGACGGAAACTGAGGCGTTGGAGGTTGCGGCAATTCAATCAATTAGTAATCAAAGTATTCAGGCTAAATCATGGCTGACTCGTCCATTTCGTGCGCCTCACCATACCGCATCATCAGCCGCATTAGTTGGCGGTGGCAGTCAGCCTAAACCGGGAGAGATCTCTTTGGCACATCATGGTGTGCTTTTTTTAGATGAATTGCCTGAGTTTGAGCGCAAGGTGCTAGATGTATTACGTGAGCCAATGGAGTCAGGCGAAGTTACCATTTCACGTGCTATGCACAAGCAATGTTTTCCTGCGCGTTTTCAGTTGATTGCCGCGATGAATCCAAGCCCGACGGGTTTTTATAATGATAATCGCAGTACTCCTGAGCAAGTTCTTCGCTATTTGAACCGTTTATCTGGACCTTTCCTCGATAGAATTGATATTCAAATTGAAGTTGCACGTCTACCAAGGGGAACTTGGGCGAATGATACCCAAAAAAATGAAACTAGTGAAGTTGTACAGCAGCGAGTACAAGCTTGTAGGCAGCGTCAAATTACTCGTCAAGGCAAAGCTAATGCGCACTTAGGCACGAGTGAATTGAAAACTCATTGTCATTTAAGCGCCGATGATAATGAGTTTTTAGAATTGGCGGTAGAGAAGTTAGGGTTATCGACTCGTGCTCATCATAAAATTTTGAAAATTGCGCGTACTTTGGCGGATATGGTTGATAGTGAACATATTTTACATGAGCACCTGCTTGAAGCGCTTTCATATAGGGCTATGGATCGGTTATTAAGACATTTAACTAGCTCGGTTACCGTTTAATACTGATACCAATAAATGTGTGCTCACTAACTTACTAGTATTGGTATAAAATTAGGCAATAGCATTAAAAAATGCTTTGATTAAAGGTTGGCTTTTACTTTGATTCAAACAGCAAACACCTAAATCAAACGGTGTTATCTCTCCGACGTTCGCTAAATATTGCACGCGATCTTTTACTGGGCTATTTTCGACTACCACTTGCGGTACTATGCCAACGCCACATCCTAAGGCAACCATACTGACTAATGCTTCATGGCCAGAAACTGTCGCGTAAATATTGGCTTTACCTTGTTGCTTTTTTCGATACCAAAGCTCAAAACGTTTTCGTGCTGGGCCATGTTCAGGCAAGATAAACGGAATATCTGACCACGCAATTATTCTTTCATTCAGTTGCTGCTGTACTATGCAATTCATTGTTGGTGCTATAACGGCTAATGGAATGGTAGCAAGGTGCTGAAAATAAACACTGCGAGGTAAATTTTCAGGGTTAGCGGCAATAGCAAAATCTACTGATTTGTTTTGAACTTGCTCAAGGGCATCGGAAGCGTCACCAGTAGTTAACATAATTTCTACTAGGGGATGTTGCTGGCGAAAGCGTTCTAACAAAGGCGGCAAATGGCTATAGGCAGCCGTTACAGAACAAAAGATACTAAGTTTTCCGGTAAGCACTTGTTGAGTTTCATCTAGCGATTGTTTAAACAGTTGCCATTGCTCTACTTGCTGCTGCGCGTAATGTTGAAACTTTTTACCTGCTTCCGTCAGTATGACTGTGCGATTATCACGAAGAAGCAACTCACTACTAACTTCCTGCTCAATACGCTGAATAGCTCTACTCAAGGTGGAGGGGCTCATATGAAAAGCTTGTGCTGTTTTGCCAAAATGTAATGTCTGACTTAAGTGTACAAACATGGCTAATGATTTTTGATCCATAAGTTACATTCTTTTTTTGTGATAAACTAGTGTTGCGTAAAACGCAACGTGTAA
>Ga0209395_1004073_pt1 | contig 17530 bp, 14 predicted proteins | sample GOMGulsemesocosm_3_FD_184635 | JGI IMG/M metagenome (GOLD analysis project Ga0209395, IMG submission 184635) | Methane-oxidizing microbial communities from mesocosms in the Gulf of Mexico - GOM9D Gulf of Mexico (SPAdes) (version 2) | ecosystem: Environmental > Aquatic > Marine > Cold seeps... | reverse complement strand
GTGGTCGCACGGACTTTTCGATCCAAGTGGCCAAGAAATTTCACCCCGGTATGTTTCATGCCCTCGGTTACGCGATGTTATCCTCTAATAGTCTCAATGATGCGTTACAGCGGATTGTGCAATATAAACGAGTGGTCTCTAATTCTTGCAAACTTAAGATGAGCGAGCATGATCAAAATGTTGATTTTGAGATGTGTGCGGTAACGCATGCCGATAGTGGAAAGAATGTCCTGAGTTTACTCTCGTGCGAAACATTTTTAGCGACGATTATCCAGTTGATGCGCGGTTTAGTGGGGTTTAACATTAGCCCAATAAACATTTCAATTGCGTTTCCAAAGCCAGATCATTGTACCCAATATCTCGATGAGTTCTTCCAATGTCCGATTGTTTTTGAGACGAACGCGACAACGCTGACTTTTGATGCAGCCCAGCTTGGCTCGCCGTTGTTGAGCGCAAATACGATGATTAGTCAGACCAATGAACAAATTCTCGATAAGTTTCTGTCACGCATCGATAAACATGACTTAACCTATTTGATTAAGAATGAAATTCATGACGTTCTCGTGCTCGGCGCGCCGTCACAAGTCGAGATCGCCAACAAATTGGGCCTAAGTGTGCGGGACTTACAGCGCAAACTGAATAATCAAGGGACTTCTTACAAAGAAATCCTTGAGCAAACCCGTTATAAGTTAACAATGGATTATGTTCAGCAAGCACACCTTAGTCTCAGTGAAATAAGCTATTTAGTAGGGTTCTCAAGCGTCTGTAATTTTAATCGAGCATTTAAACGATGGACTGATTCGACCCCCGGTGAGTTCCGTAAACGGTTAACTTGCCAATCTGATAGTGCATCGGCAGCCACCAAATTCGCTAGAGGTCACTAATTTGGTCATTGCCGACCAAAAGATAACACAATGGCGCCGCTAACCTAACGCGTTTAGTGCAATCCATACCATAATCATCACCATAAAGGACGTGGTGTTCATTAGTGTTTTTAAAGGTGCTGATGGCTTAGGTAAGGAATAGCGATAATGGCAGCGGAACTAATCGATGATAATATCAATAACTTAGGGGATTTTGTTGAAGGGGTGTGTCTCCGATTCGCACACCACCAATCATACTCGTGCGAAGGCGTAAATTATAATTTCCAGGATATAGAGCAACAATCGCGACAGCTAGCTTATTGGCTACAACGTCGCTCTGATTTAACCCCTGGGGACCGAATAATGATTCAGCTACCCAATATTATTCAATACCCTATTGTCGCGTATGCAGCGATGCGAGCTGGATTGGTTATTGTTAATTCCAATGCTGATTTAAGCGCTGATGAAATGAGTCACCAAATCAATGACAGTGGCGCTAAAGTCATCGTGGTACTTGGCAGTATGGTCAAATCCGTTGCCGAGTTGGCTCAGGGCAGCTCATTGAAAACAATACTTTGCTATGGGTTGGCACCCCGCACTTCTTCGGTCGAAATCGTTGATTTTGATCGAGCAAGTCAGCTGTTTAGCCATTGCAACAAGCCTATTGTTAGAACGACAAAGCTTGATGATATCTGCATGCTGCAATACACGGCAGGGACCAGCGGAATTTCAAAGGGGGCGATACTAACTCACCGCGGCGTGTTATCTAACATTAATCAAATATATCAGCGTTTAAATAGTAGTTGTTGTGAAGGTCAGGAAGTCGTTATTTGTCCTTTACCACTTCATCACATTTACGGATTTGTCCTGTGCATGTTGATGTTTTTTGGCAAAGGCAATCTCAATGTCTTAGTGAGAGAGCCAAGGGATAGCAAACGCGTGTTGGCGCAGGTCCGAGCGCATCAGTTTTCTGTTTTTTGTGGTACAAATGATATATTTAAGGAACTATATAGTTATCATGAATTCTCAAAGTTGGATTTTTCAAGCTTGAAATTGACGCTATCTGGCGGCAGTAGTTTATCGCTGATTGTTGAACAGCATTGGGAGCAGCTTACAGGCTGCGCGATCACTGAAGGATATGGCTTATCAGAGGCGTCGCCAGTTGTTTGTCTCAATTTCCCACATCAAGAGCAGCTTGGGACAATTGGCAAAGCGCTAATACATACGTCGGTTGAAATTAGGGACCGAGACAATCAGCCTGTACATGATGGCGAAGAAGGGGAGATTGTGATCAAAGGTCCGCAAGTGATGCAAGGATATTGGAATTTAGCGGCTCACACCAATCGTGTGATGACCCACGATGGTTTTTTTAAGACTGGTGACGTTGGCATAAAACGGCCCAATGGCTGCATCAAAATTGTTGATCGGATGATGGATGTGATTATTGTTTCTGGGGTCACGGTTTACCCAAATGAAATTGAAGAAGTTTTGATGAGTAATCCTTTGATTAAAGAGGCAGCGGTGATTGGCGAATTCGACTCACTCAGTGGCGAAAGTGTTATAGCCTACATCACCGTCAATCAACCAACCGATAATGCTTTATTATTTTCCTGGGCCAAAGAGTTTTTAACGGGCTATAAGATCCCGCAAAAGATAATTATCGTTAACGAGTTACCAAAATCGAGCATAGGTAAAGTATTACGACGAAAACTGCGTGCAATTGCATAGCTGTTTTAATAGGAACTAAACGCACGATAATAAAGAGGTGATGATGGGTAATTTAGGCGTATGGCAGTTAGCAATTGTTGCGGTGATAGTATTGGTTTTGTTTGGGTCTAAAAAACTCAAAACGTTGGGCAGTGATTTAGGCAATTCGATAAAGGGTTTTAAGTCAGCAATGGGGGAGGAACCAAACAGTAAAGAAGCCCAAAGCGAACAGCAGCATCTCGACAAATAAACAATTTTGGGTAACAAAAAAGGAGCCTAAACAGGCTCCTTTTGATTATCCATAGTATCTACTATTAGAAATTTGCACTACGAGGTGCACGAGGGAATGGGATCACATCACGGATGTTTTGAACACCTGTTACGTAAGAAACCAAACGCTCAAAGCCAAGACCGAAACCGGCATGTGGCACTGTGCCGTAACGACGTAAATCGCGGTACCAATCCATGTGAGACAAATCGATGTTCATTTCTGCCATACGTTTATCAAGCACGTCTAAGCGTTCTTCACGTTGCGCGCCGCCGATAATCTCGCCGATGCCTGGTGCTAGTACATCCATTGCCGCCACAGTCTTGCCATCATCATTCATACGCATGTAGAATGCTTTGATGTCTTTCGGGTAGTTTTGGAGGATCACTGGACCGCCAACATGCACTTCGGCAAGGTAACGTTCGTGCTCTGATGACAAATCAACACCCCAAGACACTGGGAATTCAAATTTCTTGCCACAGTTTTCTAAGATAGTAATTGCATCGGTGTAGTCCATACGAACAAAATCAGAATCAACCATTGTCTCTAAGCGTGACACACATTCTTTATCAACACGTTGCTGGAAGAAGGCCATATCATCTGGGCGTTCTTCTAATACCGCTTTAAAGACATATTTTAGCATGGCTTCAGCAAGGTCTGCTGCATCGTTTAAGTCAGCGAACGCGATTTCTGGCTCAACCATCCAAAACTCAGCCAAGTGACGAGTAGTGTTTGAGTTTTCAGCACGGAAAGTTGGACCAAAGGTATAAACCTTACCAAGGGCACAAGCGTAGGCTTCAGCATTCAGTTGACCAGATACAGTAAGGAACGTTTCCTTACCGAAGAAATCTTTGTCGTAATCGACGGTACCAGCATCTGTACGTGGTAAGTTTTCGTTGTCTAGCGTGCTCACGCGGAACATTTCACCGGCGCCTTCAGCATCACTTGAGGTAATTAACGGTGTGCTAACCCAAATGTAACCTTGCTCGTGGTAAAAGCGATGAATCGCTTGAGACAAGGTGTTACGAACGCGGGCAACCGCGCCAATGATATTAGTGCGTGGGCGAAGATGCGCCACTTCACGTAAGTATTCGATACTATGACGCTTTGCCGACATTGGGTAAGTGTCAGGATCTTCAACTAAGCCTATCACTTCAACGTGAGTCGCTTGAATCTCAAATGATTGACCCTTACCTTGTGAGGCAACAACTTCACCAGTCACTGCCACTGAACAACCAGCAGTTAGTGACAATACATCACTATTATAATTCTCTAGAGTATTAGCAATAACGGCCTGAACAGGATGAAAACCAGAACCATCATAAATGGCCAGAAAAGAAATACCGGCTTTTGAGTCACGACGTGTGCGTACCCATCCTTTAACCGTAGTGATTTCGCCTTGCGGGACTTTGCCTGCAATAATATCGGCAACAGTAGCCAAACTCATTGAACTATACTCCAAAAATGTAAATTAACTTGGCAATATTACTTACCTGTCTGTAATAAACAAGTGGCAATTGTTAAAAAACTGCCGTTGCTCGTCAAAAACTAGGCTATTGCACAAAAAAGTGTAAAAAGAGCAGTGAGACTGCTCTAGTGATTTCGTTACTAATCGCTCAAATGTTTCGCATGAAACGCGATGTGCGACTCAATGAAACTGGCGATGAAAAAATAGCTGTGATTATAGCCAGCATGGGTATTAACCGTTGCTTGGTATCCGCACTCATCAATGGCGGTAATGAAGTTATCAGTGAGTAATTCTTCTTCAAGGAACTGATCATCAAGGCCCTGATCAATAAGCATTGGCAATTGATTGTTACCCTGTGTGACCAGGTGGCAAGCATCATATTGCAACCAAGTTGGTAGATGATCACCCAAATAGTTAAAGAACGCTTTTTGTCCCCATGGTGTTTCTACTGGGTTAACAATCGGGCTAAAGGCCGAAACACTGCGGTAATTATTGCTGTTACGCAACGCGATAATCAACGCGCCGTGCCCGCCCATTGAATGACCAAAGATCGACTTCACATCATTAATCGGTAGGGTAGATTCAAGCAGCTTAGGTAGCTCGCTAACAACATAGTCGTACATATTAAAATGTGTGCTCCATGGTTTCTGCGTCGCATTAACGTAAAAACCAGCGCCTTGGCCGAAGGCGTAATCATCTTCCAGATCATCTGGTACATCTTCACCGCGTGGGCTCGTGTCTGGCATGATCAAGGCTATACCATGTTTCGCCGCCCATTGCTGAGCTCCTGCTTTCACTGAGAAGTTTTCATCGGTACAGGTTAGCCCCGACAAAAAGTATAAAGCGGGCACTTTGTTATCGGCACTCGCGCCAGGCGGCAAATAGACCGAAAAAGTCATTAAACAGTTATTAACAATGGATTGATGTTGGTATTGGTTGTGCTGACCATCAAATAATTTCTGGCTCGATACAAGGTCTAAAGTCGGCATGGGCTGATCACTAGCTATAAAAAAGGCTATTGTAGCAAAGTTAGCGCCATGCTTGCTAAGATTTTTCTAGCTAATAATCGCTAATGACGATAGGTAGAGAATATAACTGTCGTGAAAAATAGAATTTAAATAGTCTATACAGTGATACACCTTTTGGTAGTAGCTAATGTGGCGATCTGTTCTTTATACACCGTGTTAATCAGTAAATATTTTGTCGAGTGCGTTGCTTAGGTTATTTTTATTAGTTATTGTTAATTTTAACGGTCCTAATAGAGGTTAAGGTAATGAAATTTAATTATTTGTGCTATATGTTGTTTGCAATGTGTCTTTTTTATCTCTCAGGTTGCAAAACTGAGATTACTGGCCGAGAGATGCCTGATGCGCCAACGCCTTCATTTAGCGGCATAGAACTTCAGTCTCTACAGGCTATTGATATCGCTAAAGTAGGGATAACAAATGGTAATCTTGCGCTAAAAAATATTGGAGAAATTACTTATAGTATTTCGGTTCCAAGCATTAGTGACGGGGATAGTGTGCCGCTCATCTTAGCGCTACACTATGCTAATGGTGATGGTGTAAGCTATTTAAGTGAGTCTATCGAACCAGCGTTAGTCGGCCTTAATGGCATTATTATTGCGCCTTCGGCGATTAATAAAGAGAATTGGTCGAGCCAAAGTAGTACAAAAATGGTTAAAGAGCTGCTCGATTATGCTATCGCTCATTGGCCAGTCGACCCTAATAAAGTCGTTGTGACGGGTTATAGTATGGGGGGATTTGGTACTTGGAGTCTGATAAGTCAATATCCGGAACTTTTCAGCGCAGCGATTCCAATGGCGGCTTCCCCGAAAGATTGGATAGATCAGATAACAGTAGAGGTACCGGTTTATATTATTCACCCAGAATTTGACACGGTATCTTCATTGGAAGTGATCGAGCATGAAGTTTCCACATTAAGGGAATTGGGAGTGGACGTGCAGCTACATGTTATGACCGCAGCCAATCATGCAGATTGGGACTTCAGTGAGTCGTATTTAAATGATGCAACCGACTGGTTAGAATACTCCGTGTGGTTAGGCCTATAATGGCAAGCCGAAATTAACGCTGATGCCGTACTAGTCACAAATATGATACCAAGTTAGTATTTTTCTATCGTGCATAATTATTAACGCTGGAAAGAAAAATAATCGGTGCTGATTATTCTCGATGTTGGCCAATAAAGACCTGTGAGGAATTGTTGATGTTGAACTTTAAAAAAGTAGCTGTCGGTGTATTTATTGTTATATTTTCATTTGCTTCAAACTTAGTCGCTGAAGAAACATGGAAAATAGCGTCGCTTAATTGGCAGCCGTACTCCGGCGCGAAGCTGATTAATCAGGGCAACTCTATTCAGAAACTCCGTGAATTACTACGAAAAGATGGAATTCGTCTTATTGTTGAGTTCTACCCTTGGAAACGAGCGCAGCTTAAAGCTAAAGGCGATGACTTTGTTGGTTATTTTCCAGCATGGCCAGAGGAGGTGACTGAAGGGTTCTTCGCCTCTCCAATCATCGATATGTCAGAAATAGGTATTTTAAAACATAGTCAAAGTGACGTAAGTTTTAGCGATGTTGATGAACTATTTAAAAAGTATCATGTCGGCATTGTTAAGACTTATGCTTATCCAAAAGTCATTGATGATGCGATGAAGAAGTACCCAGATCACGTTGAAGGTGCCATTAGTGAAGTGGCGTTATTAAAAAAATTATCTGCTGGAAGACATCCTGTCGCCATTACCGACCCCAATGTAATGCTGTATTTAGCTGAAAATAGCGGTAACTCTGAGACTGAGTTAATAGAGGTCATTATGGAAAAAGAGCTCGTTATAGCATTTCGAAATGGCAAAGATAACCAGCAACGGATGAAGTTATTACAGCGATTATTAGCGCAGTAATGTGCGTTAAATCAAGATGTTCTGATTGTGGTATTATCCTTAGGTTGTTATATTAACAGAATAATATTATATACCAGATAAACTTAACCAAAGGAATGACCAAGAATGAATAAAGTATTAACGACGTTGCTGCTCGTTGTATTAATGGCAGGTTGCGATATTGATGAAGCGGTTGCTGTCAATGACAATTTGAAAGAGGAAAGAGTGTGGGTCTTCGCTCAATTTAATGTCCCGGAAGAGGGAGATAAGATTGATAGTTACTACTATTACGGCAAAGTCAACGATGATCTATATCAGCGAATTAGCGACAACAAAATTGAGCATGGGTTTATACATTTGCAGGACGTGAAATATTGGGGCACCGATGATTTAGTACATGATTATTCTGACAATGAATACGCTGGTGATCTTATCTTTAGGATTGAAGATATCCATCGATTAAAATTAATTAAACAAGAACCTCAAACGGGTTCCGTACCGTTCCCGTCGCAAGAAACAGCCAATACAGAAGAGAAGTTGCCAGAGTTGCCACTACAAGAAAAAATAAAAAGCTAAGACACATGCGCACACCTACTTCGCATAGGTGTGCGTAAGCAATTCCCATTAAACTCTAGTCTGTGTCAGCGATTGTTTGGTCTATCTGCTGGATCGCACCAGCATCGTGCAACTCTAAAAGTTCTTTGGCTGTATAGGTATGATGAGAGTCAAAGTAAAAGTTCTCTTTCTTGTCATCACCATCTCGCAATAACTCTCGAACATAACGGCGCTTGCGATAACCCGCTCTAGCGATAACAAATGCATGACCCCATTCTGGGTTAATAGTGACTAGCTTCATCAAACTATATTTATAGTCAGAACTCTCTTCCTCAAATATCTTCGTTAAGTTGATATGATAAACGTCCCCAACAGTCGCGTGTTCGATGGCATAAATGTTTTCGGCTTTGCGACCGTCACTTATTAACTTACCCGAGAAGAGAAATAACGGCATTATAATAGCCCAATATTGGATCGGGATAAAAAATAACGCATGGGAAGGTGTAATATGCTCTTCACCAGTTTCAGGGTCAATGAGCCGCTTGAGTTTTTTGTTTACACTTAAACCGAACATCCCCACCAATAGTGAACTCACGATAATACTGATCGCCAATGGTATATCACTATCCTTGGCTAAGTAATCCTCAAAGGTGAAAGAGATAATAATGAATGTGACTATCATCGCTACAAACGCAATGATAGGTGTTAGCCAACCGTAGCCGCGCCAAATTAATAACATAACTAGTTTCCTTACTTTTATTGTCATTCCATTTTCACTCAATAGGTAATACACATCCTGATGAGTGCTGTAAATTTATAGACGATTAACTTATCGTATATCGCTTAATAATAGTAGATTACTAGTGACGTTGCTAATTATTGTTGTGCGTTAAAATCGTCCATTGGGTAGGGGGATAGGGGGCTTACTCGATTTGAGGTGTTCTCGTAGTCAGTGCAGTGTTATTTGAAAGCTTGGTGGATGCAAGCAAAGCCAAATACCTATCTACTTTGCTTGAATTAACCGCTTACTTTATTGGTTTAGGATATCCTAGTAACAAGTTAGCAAATATATGGCTAGTTAGCATGGTGGATTGATTTGGTTTAATGCTATGACAGCTAAAACAGTGCTTAGTAACCACTTTATCCGCGGATTTGTTGGGATCTTGTTCTGGGTCGGTTTGAAATGTTGTTTCCATCGTAATATTTGCGAGTGCTAATGAGCCTCTTAGCAATTCGTTAGCATGTGCTCCTACAATTTCAGAATCTATTCCAGCCTCTACAATATCAGAACCTATTCCACCGTTGAATTTATTATTGGGTTAATGTCGAGCAGATTGTTTATAAATAGCCATTAAAACTGGCTATTATTTAACAATTATCTAGAAATATTGGCCGTTATTGACGATTACCGCCGTTATGTAATTGCCCATATAAAATAGGTAAGTAGTAAGGAAGTTGACGTTATAAACTAAAACGGTTAAAGTTCGCCTAGTTCATCCCTTAACCTATTGAAAGGGAAAGGATTTGAACGTATTCTCGATGTTGGCATTAAACCATTTATCAAGTGTTTACTTGTTGGGTCTAGTGTATGAATTCGTTAAATTTTCCATTGATAAGTCATAATGTGCGATAATGTTAAAAGCCGAGATACTCACGTGCCTATGAGAGAAACGAATGATCAAAAAAAATAGATTTAAATGTACGAATATTAGCAAGGCGGCACTGATATTAGCCTGTTTCTCTAATTACAGCGTTGCTAATACGCCATCAGAAATGGCCGATCTCACGGTACAACAACTGTTTTCTTTATCAACCGATGAGATGAGCGATAAGACCTTTGACCATTGGCAAATGAGCTTTTTGTATAAGCGTTCTAATCTAGACGGGTACTTAGATGGAACATCAAAGGTTCGTAATCAAGATGTGCTGTTTGATGGTACTCAAATTCGAACGGATAAGAACTTTCCAATTTTACCTACTGTAATCAGTCAACAAGCGTACATCAGTAACATCCAGTATTTCTTTAGTCCACAAGAAAGCATCAGTGTAAATATTCCATATATCATGCAAAGTACTGATCACGAGAGTATTGTGCCTGGTTATGACCATTTTAATATAAGCTCGCGCGGCATAGGTGATATCACCGTCAATTATTCCGCCTTGCTTGCTAGCTGGCAGCAGCAAAGGATTACTTTTTCGGTAGGGCTATCACTGCCAGCGGGCTCAATAGATGAGAAAGGCGATACCCCAAGAGCATCAGGTGATCAACAACTACCCTATACAATGCAATTGGGTTCTGGCACCTGGGACTTTCCTTTGGGCGTGAGTTATTCACGTGACGGTGCTAGTTATGGCTGGGGCGCCAGTGTGTTCACAAAGTTAAGAACAGGGAAAAACGATCGAAATTATCGATTAGGTAATAATTTTTCGGCATCTTTATGGAATAGCTGGTATGTGAATGAGACCATACATCCTTTAGTTAAACTGGTTTATCAAGACTGGGGACACATCAAAGGCCAAGATAATGACTTACTCGTGCCAAATCCCGCTTTTCCTTACCCGGCGGGAATAACTAACCCAGACAATTACGGTGGTCAGCGAATTACAATCGCGACAGGTGGGGACATAGTGCTAGGGACACAAAAATATTCTTTAGAGATTGGACTACCAGTTTATCAACGTTTAAACGGTGTACAGCCGAAAGAAAACATTCATTTTAGCCTACACTGGCGCGCTCAATTTTAATGCGTATGAAGCAACGCTTTAATTTTGCGGCGCAAACGTTGATACGGCGTGCTCGAAAACTCATTGTCGTTGGCTTGCTTATCGCGCCAATGTCAATCAGTGCTGAGTTGCAAATACCTAAGCACCAACAAATTATTGCTGGGTTCCTGCTCCATTTGACGTCATTTACTCAATGGCAGACGTTAGAAGGCAATGATGTAAAACTTTGCCTCATGGGTCCTGATCCGTTTAAGTCATATATCAGCGCCATGGTGAAGCGCCGACCAAAAAACAGCAGTGGTAAATTGATTGTGCTTCGCTATATCGAGCAAGTGGATAAGTTCGCGCAAGACACATGTCAGATAATATACTTTTCACCGAAACTACGATCTTCGGCGTGGCAAGTTCCTTCCTTGATGAAAAATACATTACTGGTTAGTCAATCAGCTGCGTTTTTAGAGCGGGGGGGAATGATAAATTTCGTGCTGGAGGATAAACGTGTACAGCTTGAAGTTAACCTAATGGCTGTTAAAAACGCCGGATTGAAAATAAGTTCAGACCTGCTAAAACATGCCAAAGTTATTACAGATATACCGTCTCAACACGATAAACAGGAAAACGATACCCATGCCAAAAGCTAGTTTTATTTCCATTCGGTATAAGCTGGTCTTATTGATGATGCTCGTTAGTATCATCGTTGTGAGTATCAGTTCGTTGCTACTTTATAAAAATGAGGTAGACATATTAGAAAGCTCTGCAATTGAAAGTGGGCAAACGCAGGCGGCGATGATTGGTTTTTCGGTTAAATCAGCAATTATTTTTGATGATAGTTTGTCAGCGACTAACACTTTGTCACTTTTTGAAAAGAATGAGCAAGTTGAATATGCTGTCGTCATTCTAAGCACTGGCGAGACCTTTGCTGAATATAGCAAGGGTAATATAATAGGTAGCAAGGCGACAAAGGTTACTCGTTTACTTGAAGAAAGCGTTTCACTGGGCACAAGTTCATTAGAGATTACGACGGTTATCTCCGATCACAATGACACGATTGGTTTTCTATATATTCGGACATCGCTCGACAAATTGCACCTCCAGCGCCAGTATTACCGAAAGATGCTGCTCTATGTATTGGCCATTAGTTTTTTAGTGGCAGGTATCTTGTCATTAGCCGCACAAAGAATTATTACCCAACCACTAAACGTGATGGTGCGTTATGTACGAGAGTTAAGTGGCACCAAAGACTACAGTAAACGTTTGCACCTTAAACAAAAGGATGAATTAGGTACACTAGCTAGTGGTTTCAATCATATGTTAAACGTTGTCGAAGAACGTGAGAATGCGCTTAAAATACAGCGTAGTAACCTGCAAAATATCGTTAATGAAAGGACTAAACAACTCTACCAAAAAGCTCACTTTGACTCTTTGACAGGGCTACCTAATCGATATTTGCTTAACGACCGTCTCGAGCATGCAATTTTAACAGCACGGAGAACAAACAATGGTTTGGGTATTCTGTTTTTAGATTTAGATCGATTTAAAGTGATCAATGATAGCCTCGGGCATGACGTTGGCGATCAACTCTTAAAAGCTGCAGCGTTAAGATTGCAGGAGATCGGTAGGGATTCAGACACCATTGCCCGGTTAGGTGGCGATGAATTTATCTATTTAGTTGAAGGAATAGAAAAGCCTGATGATGCAGGTCGCGTTGCACAGAAAATTATCGACTCATTCAGTGAACCATTTGTATTAAGTAACAATATTTTGCACGTGTCGACGAGCATTGGTATTTCATTCTATCCAGATGATGGCGTAGAAAGTGGCGATCTACTAAAGAACGCAGACTTGAGTATGTATCACGCGAAATCGCAGGGAGCGGGTAACTATAGCTTCTATCGAAGTGATATGAATAAGGCGATTCATCAACGATTAGCCATTGAGAATGAATTACGAAACGCCATTGCTAATAATGAGTTCCATCTGCTGTACCAACCGATAATATCTATCGAAACCAATAGGGTAGAAAAGGTTGAAGCATTATTACGTTGGGACAATCCTATTTTGGGGCGGGTGTCTCCTGCGACCTTTATTCCAATCGTTGAAGAAATCGGCATGATAAATCAAATTGGAAAGTGGGTGATTAATGAAGCTTGTCGACAACAAAATGCTTGGGGTGATAAACGATTAAAAATAGCGGTAAACGTCTCGACTAACCAGTTACTCGATGTTGACTTAGTTAACTATGTAAAAAACGTGGCACAAAAGCACCAAATCAATTTGTCAGATATAGAGTTTGAAATAACTGAAGAAGTGTTTTTGGAACAATCTGCTGTTACGATAGCTCGGCTTAAAGATCTTCGAGAACTCGGCGTGAAAATTGCGATAGATGATTTTGGTACTGGCTATTCATCACTCAGTTATTTAAAAGAATTGCCAATTGATACATTAAAACTCGATGGTATGTTTGTGATGGATGTTACCGAGAATAAATCTAGTCAAGGCATTGTGGCTTCAACGGTGATACTTGCCCATAGTTTAAACATGAAAATAGTCGCAGAATGCGTAGAAAGCGCTGAACAATTGCGCTATCTCGGGACTAAAAATTGTGATTACGCGCAGGGGTTTCACATTCACAAACCGTTGCTACCTGACGATGTTATTGAACTGGTTTAAGTCAACCAGTTCAATAACAGGACAGTTTCAATGAGACTAAATTGCTGATACGGCTTTGTTAGCAATGATCACGGCGCGTTTAGGAGCAGGGTGCCCTTCAACCGTCTTGGACAAGTCATGTGGGTCTAAGAAGTCTTTAAGAGATTCAAAATCCATCCAGTCGGTCTGGCGTTGCTCATCTAATGTCGTATCGGTGCTATCAACGCAGCGGACATTTTCAAATCCTAACTTTTCTAGCCAAAGGATTAACGCGTTCACGCTTGGTAGGAACCATACATTGTTCATCTTGCCGTAACGGCCCATTGGCACCAATACTTGATTCTCATCACCGTCAATAACCAAGGTTTCTAGCACTAACTCACCACCATCGCGTAGTTGGTCCTTGAGCTGCTGCAAATGATCTATCGGGGATTTTCGATGATAGAGTACACCCATCGAAAATACCGTATCAAAGGCTGCGAGCTTTGGTAGTTGCTCAATCCCTAATGGCAATAAATGAGCACGTTGGTCGTCGCCAACTAAGCGACGTATTGCTTCAAACTGAAACAAGAACAGGGTCGATGGGTCGATGCCGACGGTAAATTCGGCTCCATCACCGAGCATGCGCCACATGTGATAGCCACTGCCGCAACCGACATCGAGCACGGTGCGTTTATTTAACGGCGTGATATGTTCGCGTAAACGCTCCCATTTCCAATCACTGCGCCATTCAGTGTCGATGTGAATGCCATGAATATGAAATGGCCCTTTTCGCCATGGACTAAAAATACGTAATAGCGATTCTAGCTTCTTAATTTCGCCAGTGGCTAATGATTCATTATTAGTCAGGGTGACTGAGTCTTTAAAGTCAATGTTGTCCGGTGTCATCACGGGGAACTTATCAAGGCATTTTTGCCATTTGATAAACTGACCGTGCTGGTGTTCGCGCTGCCATGTGCCAAGTTGCACTGGGAGCACTTCTAACCAGTGGCTTAAACGGCTGGTGGCAATCTGCTGGTAAAATCGGCCAAAATCAATCATTGGTACTATCCTTTTTCGGTGATTTTATCGCAATCATCGAACTAAAATTAAAACATTGGAACCACAATTCGCTGGTGGCGAAACCGGCACTAGCAAAGCGCGCGCGGTGACAATCCAACGTGTCGGTGAGCATAACATTCTCAAGCGCATTACGTTTTTGACTGATTTCTAACTCGCTGTAACCGTTAGCTCGCTTAAAGTCATGATGTAAATCAGTAAGCAGCTCTTGGGCAACTTCGTTGTCAAAACGCAGTTTTTCAGACACCAGTAATATGCCACCAGGATTTAGTCCTTGGTAGATTTTATTGATCAGCGCTTGGCGGTCACTTGGCGCAATAAATTGTAGGGTAAAATTGAGTACCACAACGCTCGCATTGGTTAATGACATCGTTTGGATGTCTGCGCATTCTATGCTAACCGGCGTATCACTTTTAAAGGTGTGTACGTTGAGAGCGCAGCGCTCGACCATCGCTGATGAGTTATCGATACCAATGATATTACATCCAGTGGCACTAATATTGCGCTGCATTTCAATCGTCGCCGCACCTAAGCTACAACCTAAATCATATAAATTGCTGTTATCTTGCGCGAAACGCTGAGTAAGCATGCCTATGGTGGTAATAATATTGCTATAGCCTGGTACCGAACGTTTAATCATATCCGGAAAAACTTGAGCAACTTGGTGGTCGAATTGAAAATCGCCAAGCTTTTCTAATGGCGCAGCAAATATATTATCGCGGGATTTACTCATAAGATGTCGTGGTTGGTCACTAAAAGAGGGCATTTTAAACTAAGCGACGCGAGGTGTCTTTAGTAATACCTTGGATAGGCTGTTTTATTTGAAATTAAGCACGTTTATTACCGCTGGTTCGGCTAGTTTTACACCATGTTATTCAAAAAAATCACATATTTTGGTCTTAGCGCCCGCAATGGCTTACCTAATGGTATATTTTTCTTTATACTAACGCCATTTTCGACAATAGCCCTTAGGGCAAATATCAGGATTAAGTCAATGCGCAGCCATTATTGCGGTGAAGTAAACGAATCATTAATTGGACAACAAGTTGAGCTTGTTGGTTGGATCAACAAACGTCGCGATTTAGGCGGAGTTATCTTTTTAGACTTGCGTGACCGTTATGGTCTAGTCCAAGTTGTTTACGATCCAGATTTAGATGAAGCCTTTAAACTAGCAAGCAGCTTACGTAATGAATTTTGCGTAAAGGTGACTGGTTTAGTTCGCGCTCGTCCTGAAAGCCAAGTTAACAAAGACATGACGACCGGTGGCATTGAAATTCTCGGTCAAAACTTGGAAATCATTAACCGCAGTGAGCCTCTGCCACTTACGCTTGATGATCATCAAACTAATTCAGAAGAGCAACGTTTAAAGTATCGCTATTTAGATTTGCGCCGTCCTGAGATGACTCAGCGCCTAATTTTCCGTTCGAAAGTAACAGGCTTTGTTCGTCGTTTCCTAGAGGACAACGATTTCTTAGACATCGAAACGCCAATTTTAACAGCTGCTACGCCAGAAGGCGCACGTGATTACTTGGTGCCAAGCCGTACGCATAAAGGTAAGTTCTTTGCCTTGCCGCAGTCACCACAGTTGTTTAAACAATTGTTAATGATGTCTGGAATGGACCGTTACTACCAAATCGTTAAGTGTTTCCGTGACGAAGATTTACGTGCCGATCGCCAACCTGAATTCACGCAAATTGATATCGAGACATCATTTATGTCATCGGATCAAGTCCGCGCTAAAACCGAAGAATTAGTGGTAAGCTTATTTAAGAAAATGCTTGATGTTGACTTAGGTACTATCCCAACGATGACCTACGCCGATGCAATGCGTCGCTTTGGTTCTGATAAGCCAGATTTGCGTAATCCATTAGAGCTTGTTGATGTAGCTGACTTGCTAACTGATGTTGAATTTAAAGTATTCTCTGGTCCGGCTAACGATCCAAAAGGTCGTGTTGCTGTTATCTGTGTGCCTGGTGGCGCTAAACTAAGCCGTAAGAACATCGACGATTACGGAAAGTACGTTGGTATTTATGGCGCTAAAGGTCTGGCATGGATGAAGGTTAACGACATCGATGCTGGCATGGAAGGTATTCAATCACCTATCCTTAAGTTCTTAAACGAAGACGTTGTGACTCAACTATTAGCACGGACTAATGCTAAATCTGGTGATATCATCTTATTCGGTGCTGACTCACTAAATGTCGTGACCGAAGCAATGGGCGCACTGCGTTTGAAAGTCGGTGAAGACCTTGGTTTAACGACACAAGGTTGGAAACCGCTATGGGTTGTAGACTTCCCTATGTTCGAAGAAATTAATGGTGCCTACCACGCACTCCATCATCCGTTCACTGCGCCAGTGGGCGTAACAGCAGAAGAATTAGAAGCAAATCCTGCTAACGTGCTATCAGATGCTTACGACATGGTCTTAAATGGGTGTGAACTGGGTGGTGGTTCGGTCCGTATCCATAATGCACCAATGCAATCAGCCGTGTTCCGTATCTTAGGGATTAGTGATGAAGAGGCCCAAGAGAAGTTTGGTTTCTTACTCGAAGCCCTAAAGTACGGTACACCACCACATGCAGGTTTAGCGTTCGGTTTAGATCGCATCATCATGTTGATGACTGGTACTAGCTCTATTCGTGACGTGATGGCGTTCCCGAAAACGACTACCGCCGCTTGTCCGTTGACAAATGCACCAGGCACGGCAAACCCTGCACAACTAGCAGAGCTTAGCGTTGCGTCGATTGTAGAAAAGAAAGAGGATGACAGCGAATAATCGCTGCTTATCTAAATAAACGGGCCTAACGGCCCGTTTTTTTTCGATAAAAACAAAACACTGTACTTGTAACCAGTGGTTTTAATCGCTAGGATAGGGCAACTAGAATAAACACTGAAAAATAACGATGTCTATTATCTTGGGAATTGATCCTGGCTCACGTGTTGCGGGTTATGGTGTGATAAAAAAGAATGGTAATAAACTTAGTTATATTGCCAGTGGTTGTATTCGGATCAAGGAAAAAGAACTCCCCCAGCGCTTAAAGCAAGTGTTTGATGGTGTGACTCAATTAATTAAACAATATCAGCCAGATGAGTTTGCGATTGAGCAAGTATTTATGGCACGTAATGCGGATTCAGCATTAAAGTTGGGGCAAGCGCGCGGGGTAGCTATTGTGCCTGCAGTTATTGCCGGCTTACCCGTTAGTGAATATGCTGCCCGTTCAATTAAGCAAGCAGTGGTTGGCACTGGCGCAGCAACCAAAGATCAAGTGGGTCATATGGTCACGCAGCTATTGAAATTGCCTGGTCGTCCACAAGAAGATGCTGCAGATGCGTTGGCGA
>Ga0209395_1004072_pt1 | contig 17531 bp, 17 predicted proteins | sample GOMGulsemesocosm_3_FD_184635 | JGI IMG/M metagenome (GOLD analysis project Ga0209395, IMG submission 184635) | Methane-oxidizing microbial communities from mesocosms in the Gulf of Mexico - GOM9D Gulf of Mexico (SPAdes) (version 2) | ecosystem: Environmental > Aquatic > Marine > Cold seeps... | reverse complement strand
TCAGCCTTATCGATAGCCCCCTTCATGCCTTTAGGCCCTTCGGTAAGTACGATGTTTGCCCCTAAGGCTTGCATCACTTTACGACGTTCAAGACTCATTGTTTCTGGCATAGTTAACGTTACTTTATAACCACGAGAGGCTCCGACCATAGCCAGCGCAATTCCCGTATTGCCGCTGGTGGGCTCAATGATCTCCATACCAGGCTTTAGTGATCCATCTTTCTCAGCTTGCCAAATCATATTGGCGCCAATGCGACACTTTACTGATTGAGCGGGATTACGACTTTCCATCTTGGCGAATACTCTAGGGTGTTGAGTAAGCTTACTGATGCGTACTAAGGGAGTATTGCCAATCGATTGGCTGATGTCGTCAAAAACCTTCATGGTGAGTATCTTCTTTGTTAAATTAAGTAAAAGAATAAGGATAAACGTTTGTATATATCACTTTTATGTAAAAGACTATGTCTTCTCGCAGTGATATAAGTCTACACTGAAAGAAAGATATGGCCATTATGATTTGGCGATGCTCGTGTGCAAAACGCTAGGAGTGTTTGTGGTTGCCTCAACTCATTTGTTTAATAAACAATTAGAGCAGTTAGAAAAACAGATCAATCGCTATCAGGCTTTGCTGTCATCTGGATTTAAGAGCCTTCAATTCCCTATCGATATTGAAAATGATTACCGTTGGCGGGTTAATGCGGCTTTCATTAAATCATCTAGGGGCATATTGTCTTTTGGTGTTTTACTCTATTTGGCTTTTGGCTTTACCGACTATGCATTAGGCCAAGAGCAAGCGGATACATTATGGTTTATTAGAGTCGTAGTTTCAGGGGTTATGTTGGCTGGAATTGTACTCATTTTCAACCGGCAATTGGTTCGCTGGGTCGTAATTGGGACTACGCTTGGGATGATTGTTATTGGCTTAAGTGTCATCCTTTTTATGCTTATGCTGGATGAGCCCTACAGCTACGCCTACCATTTAGGAATGATTCCCTGGCAAGTATTTATTTTAATCGCCTTGCGTTCTTATGTGCGTGCGATTGCCATTAGCTCGATCAGCGTGTTCATCGTTTATATAGTTTTTGTTTTTACTAAAGAATATAAACCTTATGCGCCAGAAGTGGATAGCTTGATTCAAGATATGCGCCCTTTATTTATTGTCTTTTGGGGGTTATTAATCGCTATGGGAATCTATCTGGGCTTTTATATGGAGCAATCAGCGCGTATTGATTATGTGAAAAATCGATTATTAGCCTTAGATGCTGAGCGCCTATCATTATTAAGTGAAGAGTTACGTTTATTATCGACGACGGATGCTTTAACGGGATTAGCAAATCGACGCCATTTTGAAAATAGCTTTGAATCAGAATGGCGGCGAGCCTTGCGAGCGAAAGATTCTATTGCTTTGATTATGATCGATATCGATTATTTCAAGAATTATAACGATCATTATGGCCACCAAGCGGGTGATCAATGCTTACGTGAAGTCAGTGAAGTTTTTCAGACTTACGCTCAGCGTTCTGGAGAAGTCATTGCGCGTTATGGTGGTGAAGAGTTTGTCGTTTTATTACCGCGTATGACTCTGGCGAGTGGACAGAGAATTGCTGAAAGCCTGTGTAAGAAAATACAACACCTCAATATCGATCATGCAGGCTCTCTAGAAAAGAAAGTAACCATCAGTGTTGGGGTTGCCGCGATGATTCCACAGCTTGATGTTGATGATGAGTTATTATTGAAGGAAGCCGACCGTGCACTTTATAGAGCAAAAGCAAACGGTCGTAATCAGGTAATGGTTTGATCTAATACTGAATGATACTGACAATCTAAGAGGCTAGGTGTGCCTCGCAAGTATCTTTTTGCATTGCATTATCGCGTTTGATGTCAATAATCTGCTGGTCTTTCTCATCCCAAAGATCAGATATCCAGCTTTGAAATTTCTGTTTAAAAGCCGCATCATTTTCGTAGTCACCTTGGCAGAACTCTACTGGAATAGGAACTTCACGAATTCGAACAATAACCTCAGGTACCTTGCCATGCATAAAATCACTAAAGCTAGGAATACCTTGGGGATAAACTATGGTGCAATCTATTAGAGATTGAAACTTATCTCCCATTGCATTGAGTGCAAACGCAAAACCCCCGGATTTTGGCTTTAATAGGTGTTGGTATTGAGCGTTCTGTCTATCGTGCTTAGAAGGAGTATAACGAGTACCTTCTAAAAAATTCATCACACTGGTTGGCATGTATTTGAATTTTTCGCAGGCTTTTTGGGTTGTTTCTACATCCTTGCCTTTCATCTCAGGATGTTTTGCTAAATAGCTTTTAGAAAAACGCTTCATGAAAGGAAAATCTAACGCCCACCACGCTTGACCCATAATAGGCACACGTATTAGCTCTTGTTTTAGGAAGAATTTAAGAAAAGGTATTTTTCCATTTAGTACATGCTGAAGGACGAAAATATCGACCCAGCTTTGATGATTACTAGAAACAAAGTACCAACCTTTAGGATCTAGGTTATTCGGTAGCTTAATATCCCAGCGAGTACTTTGAGTTAATGCCATCCAGCCACTATTGCAGGAAATCCATGCCCCCCCAATCGTGCTGAAAATAGGGTCCATAACCTTACGGACCACTATTTTAGGGAGGATAAACTTAATCGGTGTCAGTAAGAAGAGAAGTGAGCACCAAAAAATAACGTTAATAAAAAGAAGGCAGCTGGCAATTATTGCCGTTATTTTTTCGCTCATATCGGTCCCTATGATTTAAGTTGTTGTGCTTGTATGGAGGTTAAAGCAATAGTGTATACAATGTCTTCAACCATTGCGCCCCTCGACAAATCATTTACCGGTTTACGCAGTCCCTGCAGCATAGGACCCACACTAATTACGTTGGCACTGCGTTGCACCGCTTTATAAGTTGTGTTACCGGTATTTAGATCAGGGAAAACCAGAACGGTTGCTTGACCGGCAACAGGGCTATTAGGCGCTTTGCTTTTAGCTACCGATGCGGTTGTGGCCGCGTCATACTGTAATGGACCATCAATAATTAAGTCGGGACGTAGCTCTTTGGCAATCGCAGTGGCTTGTTTCACTTTCTCAACATCACTACCGGTACCGGATGCACCGGTGGAATAGCTGATCATCGCTACTTTAGGTTCTATCCCCATCGCCAGTGCTGAATCGGCACTTTGGATCGCAATATCGGCCAGCTCTTCGGCATTAGGATCAGGGTTTACCGCGCAATCGCCATAGACTAAAACTTGTTCCGGCAGACACATATAGAATACTGAAGAAACTAGTTTTGCCCCTGGAGCGGTTTTAATTAACTGCATGGCAGGTCGAATCGTATTGGCAGTGGTATGGATTGCGCCAGAGACCAGACCATCAACGTGGTCAAGTGCCAGCATCATAGTGCCTAGTACTACGTTATCCTCAAGTTGGGCGCTCGCCATCGGAGCGGTTAGGTTTTTATGCTTGCGTAATTCAACCATATCAGGAACATAATCTTCTCTAATCTGGTCAGGATCTAAGATCTCAAGTTCCGCTGGCAGTTCAATGCCTTGAGCTTCGGCGACTTGTAAAATCGTTTCCGCTTTACCTAATAAAACGCATTGAGCAATACCGCGCTGTTGGCAAATAGAGGCCGCTTGAATCGTTCTCGGCTCTTCACCTTCTGGAAGGACAATCCGTTGAAGATCTGAACGTGAACGTTCAACCAGTTGAAAGCGAAAGGCTGCGGGGCTTAGGCGAACAGCGTGAGGGGCATTAATAGAACTTAAGATGGCTTGAATATCGATATGTTCAGCAATGTGAGCACGAATAAGATCAATTCGTTGTAAATCATCTTCCGGCACGGCGGTATCAATGTGGTCCAGTTGGCTAGCACAGGCAAAGGTATCGCTTTCCGTGGATAAAATAGGTAAACCACTATTAATCGCTTTCTGACAGAGGCGTAATACGTCATCTCCCGGTAAAAGCCCACCGGTTAATACTAATCCTGCTAAGGGCGTGCCGTTTGTTTCGGCCAAGGCGCAAGCCAAAATGATATCGTCACGATCCCCTGGAGTTACGATTAGCGTCCCCGCGGTTAGGCGATTGAGCATATTTGGTAAGGTTCGAGCGCATAGGGTAATTGTATTTACCCGACGAGTTGCGAGATCGCCTTCACTAATAGTCTCTGCTTGCAACTGACGAGCAATATCTAAGGTTCTTGGGCTAATCAGGTTGCGCTGCCAAGGGATCGTGCCTAATAAAGGGCAATGATCCAATTCTATCTTCGGGGTATTTTCAAGGCGCTGAACATCACTGATATCGCTATTGGCAAGCATGAAGTGTGATTTTTCTGGGGTGCCAAACTTATTAACGATGGCACCAATAATTCCCCCTTGTTTAAAGCCGCCAAAAATAGCCGCATTGAGATTGATATCAGCTTGAATCTCGTTATTAGTACGGCCTTCTGCGCTACTGATTAAAATGACATCGGCATTAAGTGCTTTGGCTATTTCGGCATTGATTTTTGCCGTGTAGGGTTCGCTACGATCGGGTACTAGACCTTCAACAATCGTCACCTCTGTGCCACTGGTCGCAATATGGTGCAAACCGACCAGGTCTTCTAATAATCGATCTGTTTGGCCGGTACTAATTAACTGCTGCGCCTGCTTAAGAGGCATAGGTTGAGGTGGGTTCAAAGGGTAATTTTGTCTTACCATTTGCGTTGAACGCTCAACTTCTCCCTCGATATATGGCGCGACAGGTTTAAAAAATGACGCTTTAATCCCTTGCGTATCGAGTGCGTGAAGCAGAGCGATACTGATACTGCTTAGACCACTGTGTAAACCGGTTGGGGCGATGAATATATTAATCATTGTTGCATAACTCGTAGCAGTCTTGGGCGATCATTAGTTCTTCATTGGTTGCCAATACCATAGCTTTAGGGCTATCGATTTGGCTAATAAGACCTTGATCATTTCCCGCTTGTTTATTTAATTCAGCATCTAGTGTGATTTGAGAGTTCGGCCAGAAGTTAATAATGCGCTGGCGAATGGATGCTGCGTGTTCGCCAATACCCCCGGTAAATACCAAAGCATCAATCGTTGGCAGGGATGCCGACAATGCGCTTAGCTCCCGAGCGATACGGTAGCAGAAGGCATTGATAGCCTGTTTCGCTTGATCATTTCCCGCTTCTTCTTCTGCTAATAAAGTTCGCATGTCGTTGCTACAGCCCGATAGACCTAATAGTCCACTCTTTTTATTGAGGCTGTTCATAATTTCTTCAATGCTGGCATTTTCAGCCTTCATCATAAATTCAATCAGGCCTGGATCTACGCTGCCACAGCGGGTACCCATGATTAAACCGTCGAGAGGTGTTAAGCCCATGCTGGTATCAATGCTCTGGCCATTCAAGATAGCACTGGCACTGCAACCGTTGCCTAAGTGAGCGCAGAGGATATTGAGTTGATCAATTGGCTTGTTTAATTGCTCAGCACAAGCTCCGGTAATGTAGCGATAGCTAGTGCCATGGAAGCCATATTTACGCACCCCATAATCTTGATACCAAGCTTGAGGAACCGCATACAGATAAGCGTGTTCAGGCATGGATTGATGAAATGCAGTATCAAAAACAGCGACTTGAGGTAGCTTGGGTAATAGTTTTTGGCAGGCTTCAATGCCCAGCATATTAACGGGGTTATGCAGTGGGGCTAAGTGATTGAGTTTTTTAAGTGCACTGATGTTGTCATCGTTTAATAGGGTTGAGGCTGAAAAAGCTTCACCACCGTGCACTACGCGATGGCCAATACCGGTTAGGGTATCAAGAATGTTCCATTGGTCTAATAACGAAGCCAGTTTATCGAGGGCAGCTTGGTGTCCTTGATCATTTATTATCGCATTGCCTTTGAATTGGCCAGACCAGTTAATTGTTGGTTCTGCTTCGTAAAGGCGTTCCGCTAATCCACTGATTAACACGTCTTGTTGGCTCATATCAAAAATGGCGAACTTGATAGAGGAGCTGCCACAATTAAGGACAAGGATATTAGCACTGCTCATGAGGGGCCTTAAAAAATATACAGAATAAAAGAGGCGGCCATCTTAATACAATCAGATGGCCGAATATTGTGTAGGGTCAATTAACTAGGACATTTTGCTTTAATGCGTTTTCTATTTGTTTAAGAACAAACAGGGCATTATTTGATGCAGTTTCTGGAATCTGATTAAACCTAAAGTGCAGGCCATAATGGTAATCTACTTCTTTACCATCAAAGCGCACGACTTCAGCAGGTAGTTGCTTAATATTGTGATGTTCACTGAGAATGGTGACAATGACTTTTTGGCCAATTTTAAGCTTTAACGGCGTCGAAATCGCAGCACCCCCGACAGCAAAGTTGGTGACGAGGGCAGGGTATTTTTCTCTTTTAAAACCTAACCAGCGGTAAGGACTCAATTCTAGCTTTAAACTGGCTCCTTGAAAGCGGTTACTGTATCGACGCTCTTTGATAGTCAAAATTTATCCTTTACCCGTGGTCGCAGGTGCCGTATTTGCTTCGATAGTACTGGCATCAAAACGGCTTAGTTTGTTAAAGCGGATCATGCTTTGAATTTCTTTAACATACTCTTCGCCACGCTCTGAGTAACCAATTAATCCTTGTGCGAGAATCTCGCCACTGACGACCTGACCTTCGTTGAGTGATTGCTGACGCAGGGTTCGTAATAGTTGGTAGGCTGGATGGCTGTTTAAATTACGGATATAGCTTTTGACTGAACCTAATGGGCTGTCAAAGCTTGCTACTTCATGGTTTGCACCACTGTTACGGCTATTAGGGACAATGCCGCAGCCTTTGCTAAAGCACCACTGGCCAAAGAAATTATTTCCTTCACGTGCAAAGCGACTGGTACCCCAAGCAGATTCATTGGCGGCTTGAGCTAAAATTAAAGCAGCAGGGATGGTATTGATTTTGCTACTCAATTGATTAATCTGATTGGCCGGTGCGAGCTTATTATCAACACGATAAGTTTTACTAAGCGCTGCGAGAGAGTCTAGTTCAGATTGACTTAAGCTTTCAACATTAGCCAAAAGCGCTAATAGTTGTTGGCGCTGTTCTATTACTTCTGCATTCGCTTGCTCAATCATAGGCTGTAAATAGGCAAAGAAATTGGCTTTCTTCTCACTCACACTGATATTAGGTTGCCCATTGGCATTATTTTTTTGCGAGGCAATATCAGTTGATTTCTCACAACCGGTTAGAATGGTTAACCCGGCTAACGTCGCGGCGAATAAAATGGTTTTTAACGGATGCGCATGGGACATAAGGTTGAATCTCTTTCTATCTATGTTATTGATTTTCGATAATGCTAATTTTATAGGTTTGATTTTAGAGGTCTAATGAAAAAAATTAAAGACTTATTAATTATGGTCGATGAATTGAAATAAGGAGTTAATACTTGTTCATTGGGTAACTGAACGGTATAACTGTGTAATTTTATATTTCCAACTGTTCGTGCCGGACGTCGTTTTCTTGTTGAAGGGTGAGTATGGATACCAAGCCATTAGTATTAATTGCAGATAAAGGGCTAAATACCCAAGCTTTATTGGGGGATTTATTGGGCTCAGAAGCCCAAGTTTCGACCATAGTTCATGAGTCTCAATTAGAATTTTGGTTTCAAAATATTGAGCTATTACCGAGCTTGCTCATCTTGGACTACAACTTTCATCAAGCTGAATCACGATCGTTTTGTCAGCGCTGGTTAGCCCACCCTGTTATGCGACAAGTGCCCATTATCATGACAGGCAATAGCAATGATGAGGTAGAGTTACTGGCCTTAACGTGTGGCGCAGTTGATTTTATCGCCAAACCTTTTAAGCCAATACTGACCTTAGCTCGACTAAAGTTACACCTTGGTCAAATCAAAGAACATCGACGTTTGTCATCGTTATCGATGACGGATGGCCTAACGCAAATTGCTAATCGACGATATTTTGATGAGTTTTTTAACGCAGAGTGGCGTCGTGCTTGCCGAGAAGAAGGCAGTATTGGCTTAATCATGATGGATATTGATCATTTCAAAGCTTTTAATGACCATTATGGGCATTTAGCGGGGGATGAATGTTTAACCTCGGTATCCCAACAATTAAAGGCTGTCGTACAAAGACCCAGGGATTTTGTTGCACGCTATGGTGGCGAGGAGTTTGTTGTTTTATTGCCTTCCATTCAAGCTGAAGGTGTCGTCGTTGTGGCAGAGCGCTTAAAACAAGCGCTGGAGAATCTTCAGATTTCTCATTCTTATTCTAGTGCGAGTCAGTATGTCTCCATGAGTATGGGGCTTGCTTGGTGTGAGCCAGAAGGTGACTTTCAGCCGGAACAGCTACTTGCAGCAGCCGACGAAGCTCTTTATAGCGCAAAAGATGCGGGCAGGAATGGGTTCAGCGAAGTCGTTATAGTGGAAAACCAGCCGGTATTCTTAGCGGGTTAAACTGGTTTTCCTATTATCAATAGAGAAGGTGATTAGGTATCTAGGGCAACAATCATTTGATTTAACAGGGCACTCAAACGGGTTTTTGTCGTTTGTCGACGTATCTGTTTAGGCACTCTTTGTTGGAATTGAGTTAGCGCTTGCTTTAATGCTTCTTGGCTAACAGAAATCACTTCGTAGTCAAAATGATGGTCTTGCACGCTGAGCTTACTTAATTCGATATATTCTGTTGCCAAAATGCTGCTCAAATTATAAACGTGGTCTTTTTCTTCACAGTTATTGGCTTCCCAATACGCATCATCTAATACGTTATTAAGCTCGCTGATATTTTCAACCGCATTTGCAATACTGAGGCTCTTCACAATTATTATCTACCAATTTTGGGAACATAATAAAAGGTTAGCAGAAAATTTAACGCTTACGCCTGATATAAAGAGTCTTATTCGCCTTAGCCACGATATCACCCGCTTCATCCACAATGGTTACTGGATACGTAGGTAAGAATTTATCACCATTAGCGGTTTTTTGCTTAATCTCAGCGAGCATTTCATCGGTAACGATAAAGTGAGCGGATACGGTTCCTGTACCTGGTTTTATAAATTCTATATCAGCACACTTGTCCCAGACGATATACTCTTTACCTAAGTTATTCATTAATAACAGCATGTAGAAAGGGTCAATCATAGAATAAAGACTGCCACCAAAATGGACTCCTACATAGTTACGGTTGTACCAGCGAAGCGGTAAACTGACCTTAGCTTGTCGAAAATCTTTATTGATGTAGGTAACTTTCACACCGGCGCCAAAATAAGGGCCATAAACATTAATTAGTTGGCGTATCCCTTTCGCTGAGGCAATCCACTCTAGAAATTTACTACGCATATTATTCAACCTTTAACATTTTGGCGCATTGTAACAGCGTAGCTGATTCTGTAAATATTAGAACGGTAATAATTGATCGTATGTTCAGGTGAAGGTTTACGCTTTAGATACCTGATTGGCGAGTGCGGACACTTAAATACTGGCTAATGTGTTGCTCTATGTCGTTTTGGTTAAGCTTTGCTAACTCCTTCCTATGATATTCAATTGCCGGTATAGGGGGCAGGAAATGCATCACAGCTGTAATTTTAGGTTGCTTTAGAATGCGCCTTAAACTTGTGCCAAAATCATCGTCGTCAATAAATGCCACGGCATCTGTGATTTCACCTTGGCTATTCAAGTAGTGCAGAGAAATAGGTTGAATGAGTAACTTTTCTCGAATCGCCGCTTGATAAAACATAGGCTTAAAAGGCAGTGTGGATTTGCCTTCGCTGGTGGTTCCTTCAGGAAAAACAACAACGGGAGTACCGGTTCTTATCCTATGTTGTAATAAGGGAAGAGAGCGATACGCTTGGAATTTATTCTCTCTATCGATTAATAAAGTTCCAGTTCTTTTAATAATACTGCCAATGAATGGCCAGTGGCCTACTTCAGTTTTAGCAATGAAGTCGACAGTATGGTTTCCTGCGAGTAATAAAACGTCGACCCATGAAATATGGTTGCAGATCCAAAGTGCAGGCTGCTGAACAGGTTGCCCTTTTAAAACGACCTTGATATTCAATGCGTGATAACAACGCCGGTATAGGAAGCTAGCAATAGCTCTCAATGCGGGTAATTTTTTAGCCAGATGATTGAAAATTAGCGGTATTATCAATAACGTTAATATCACATATTGCAATAAACACAGAGTTCGCCATGCTGATCTAATGATTACATAGTGCTTGATCAGTGTGGTTTTTAAATCGTGATGAGTCCTAATAAATAGATTGTCCATATCAATTAAGAAAAGTGTCGTAAATAGCGGCTTTTAATGTCGGATCTTGCTAATAAAATGAGCACGTCAGCAACGTTAAAATCACTATCTAAAAAAGCTTCGCCGCACACTTTCGCCCCCATTCTTAGGTAGGTTTTAAGCAATGCTGGAACATGCTGCTTGCCTTCCATGTCTATTTCAAATTGTGGTAATGCTTTTTTTGGAATGACCCGAGTATCTTCAGCGGTGAAGTGGCTATCGCGTAAATAATTGACGACTGATATAGCTCTTGCACCACCGTCTAAAAGTGAGATGCTTGCACAGCCCATTAAATAATCAATGCTCTGTTCGTTCATGGTTTGGCCAATCTTCGACCAAAGCATTCCGATAACGGCGCCACTGCGGTAGTTAGGGTCAACACAGGTTCGGCCAATTTCCATGTAGCGTTTATCGGCTTGAATAATTTGACTAATATCAAATTCACTGGCGCTGTAAAATTGCTTGGCAGAACTGATTAAACCAGAGGTTAGGATGCGGCTGTAGCCGACGATGTTATTCGATAAGCTATCTTTCACAATTAGGTGATAGCAGATATCGTCAAATTCATCTTTATCTAAGCCGTCACATTGGGATAAGTTGAAAACTCGTGCTCTAAGCTGTTGAGCGCGACGAATTTCATCGAGGTCCTGGCTAAAGCAGGCGATTAGCTTGGATTCAACAGCGTTGTTTAACGACTTTATTGAATTAGGCGTTGGTAGCAGAACATTTTGTTGATAAAGACCTTGTATTGTCATCATCTAATCTCTTAGCGGCATGAAGTTACTCACTACTGTAAAATCACAAGATGACAGATGTATGACAGATGTATCACATTGGGCGGGGTGAAGTGATCGCTAAAAAATTGTGATTGCCAAATAAATTGATTCGATTTCACCCTGCTGCCTGAAATATCAGTCTATGCTTTGATAAAGCATTGAATAAACAAAATGAGCAATGATTAACAAATTCCGCCACTCTATATTTACCCTTCTTTTATTCGTTATTACGTCTGGAATAGCGATTGCCCAGCCTGTATTAACCAATAATCAAGCCATTCGAATTGTCGATGCTGCTTTGAAGCAGCAGCCGTTATTTTGGCAAGGCTTTGCGATCCCATACAGTATTGAGCGTTCTAGTAAGCATAAAGATGCTGCAATGCTAGAAGTGTTTTTTAATCATCAGCTATTGGTGCGGGAAAAAGAAACTCAGGTGGTCAATATTGAAGGCAGTAAACGCAAACGAGTCTCTTTGAATTATCGCTATGAATTTGCCGATCATGAAAGCAGTCAGCGTATTGGTTCTCAGGGCGGGTTTTATTATGGCTATGGGCGTTTAAAAAAATTATTACAGCTATCTAAGCCGTACCTAATAGGCGAGTCGTATTACGCTGAAGCGTATATTCAATGGTATGTCGCGGATATACAAGATTGGGTAGATGCTCCCGCCTTTGATAAAGCTCGTACTTTAAGGCGAAGCTTGGAGTCGAAGCTTAAACCCTTTGAGAAGCGCGTATACCTACAGTACGACGACAGACATTGGGCCTTTTGGAAAGGCCAGCCGGGAGGTTTATAACCTGCTGGCTAGCCTGTATTTAAAACGACCAGTTTGTCTTGAAACGGCTAGATAGCCTTCGAGAAACGAGGACGGTTGGCTGGTGTGCTTGCATCAGCACTGGCTGAATAACTTTGAATGATATTCGCATTCAAATAAGTATCAAATACCATGCAGGCGTTGCGTACTAATAAACGTCCTTTCTCTGTGATATGAATCCCCTGAGAATCAATGACTAATAGCTCATCTTCAATCATTGGGCTTAACTGAGCCAGCTCGTCAGAAAAGTACTCACGGCTATCAATGCCAAATTCTTGATCGAGTTCTGAGAAAATCATTTGATCATGGCAAAGTAATTCCATGATCACTTGGCGGCGAATAAGATCGTCTTTGTTCGTCTCGATCAATTTCACCACGGGCAAACGATTATTCTCGATGGCCTCCTGGTAAACCTTTATATCTGGACTATTTTGCAAATAACGATCGCTAATTTGACTAATGGATGAAACCCCAAAGCCAATTAAATCACAGTCTCCGTGGGTGGTATAACCCTGAAAATTACGGTGCAAAATCTTATTGCCCTGAGCGCGAGATAATTCATCGTCCGCTTTAGCAAAGTGATCCATACCCACGTAGTGGTAACCCACTTCGGTCAGTGTGGTAATACAATTGCCCAGAATCGCCAGCTTCTCTTCAGGGCTGGGTAAATCTTCTTCTTTGATGCGGCGCTGAGGCTTAAAGCGTTCGGGTAGGTGTGCATAGTTAAAGACTGACAGGCGATCCGGAGACATATCAATGATCACATCAAGAGTTTCAGCAAACGTTTGCTGAGACTGGTGAGGTAAGCCATAGATTAGATCGATATTGATCGAGCGGAAGCCAAGCTCTCGGGCTTCAATCATTACATCTCGAATCATACTTTCAGGTTGAATGCGGTTAACCGCTTGCTGCACTTTTTCATTTAAATCTTGCACGCCAAAACTGGTACGGTTAAAACCCAGTTCACGCAGCAGTTTAAGTGTGTTCGGACGCAATTCACGCGGATCGATTTCAATGGAATAGTCGGCGCTATCCGCAGTACTGAAATTGAATTTTTTGCGTAAATATCCCATCAGATCGATTATCTGATCGTCTGATAGGAAAGTTGGGGTACCACCGCCCCAATGCATTTGTTCAACAATCGGGTGGCCTTCAAGCAGCTCGGCTTTGCGGTCAATTTCTGTTTTTAATAACTCTAGGTAAGGTTCAGATTTTGAACGATCCTTAGTGACGATTTTATTGCAGCCGCAGTAATAGCAAACGTGAGCGCAGAAAGGGATATGCAAATACAGTGAAAGTGGAACTTGTGGGTCGCGCTGGCTCAATAAGTCCTTTTCGACCTGATCACTTTCAACCACTTTAAATTCAACCGCTGTTGGGTATGAAGTATAACGAGGGCCTGATCGGTTATAGCGTTGGATCAGCTCAGGATCCCATTGTAATTTATCAGTCATATGAGTACTTCTAGTAATTATGTCGAGCATTTCTGTGTGATTGGCAATTATTTTAGTGTGTATGTTTTTTTGCTACTTGTCCTGAATCAAGTTTCTAATGCTTCAATGCCCGAAAGTCGTGATATTTGAGCACTTAACAACTGATTTTTATGTCATCAAGAAACTAAAAAGGATTGATTAGAAGAAAGTACTAATGCTTTGCTGATATCGGCCGAAAAAGACCTATATGAATGTAAATATTGGTTAAATTTGCATTTATTTTAAAAAAGATGGAAAAGACTCTTGATTTTGTAAAGAGACGGTCGTTTTATAGTGAACGCTTATCGACTAAAACAAAAAAAACAATAATCTCAGGGGGCATTTATGCCGAAGAAGCCATTTACGCCAGAGGAAGTCGCAGCTCAGCGTCAACGAATTATGGATAGTGCATCACAAGTGATGGCTGATGTCGGTTTTCATCATTTATCCATGCGCAAGTTGGCGAGTCAGTTAGGGATGACCGCAAGTAATATTTATAACTACTTTCCCAATAAGGAAGTGCTTTTCATTCAAACCCGTTTACGTGGCTTTGAGATGTTTTTTGCTCAAATGAATGAGCAAATGGGGGAGGCGGGTAATGCTGAGCAAGCGTTACAACAATTTGCCCGCTTATTAATTGGTTTTGCTCAACAAGACCCAGGTTATTACCAGTTGATGTTTCAGCCGCCACGTTTGAATCTAAAAGATACTGAACAGGTAGATCAAGAGCTGGAAATGCAATTGGCGCGCTTAGTAGAAGAGTGGCAGCGTCATTTGATGACCTTAATTATTGATGCGATTCCATCATTGGCCGAGCAGAATGAAAGTCGTCAAAAGCAGCTGGCGTTATTCTTCACAGCTTCGCTGCATGGCTTGGTCGATACTTACCATTATCGTGCGCTTTCTATCTTGATGGCTACGGTCGATTTGATCCCCGAAGATGTGGTTGAATGCCATATTGATTGGTTATTAAATGCAGTCACCCAGCAAGCAGAGCAGGTCGTCTAGATAAGCCGTATAGATGCCCGATTACTGTTTATTTGTTATGTAGGTTCCTTGCCTTCCAGTTTATAGACGAAGGCAAGAATCTCAGCAATAGTGACATACAAAGCCTGGGGGATTTCGTCACCCAGTTCCAGTTTACTCAGCCATTGACTTAGCTCGGCATTTTCATAAATGGGCACTTGTGCTTGCAAAGCCAATTGGATAATTGCTTGAGCCAACTCGTCATCACCTTTTGCCGCCAACGTTGGGGCTTTTTCACCGTCGTAACTTAACGCGATCGCTTGGCTAGCGTTCAATAAGCTTTCAGGTATTTCACTTAATACTTCTTTCTTCATGTTGCCTCCTCAATGTATATTGTTAATATTAAGTTTCACGTTAAATATAACCGCTAGGTTTCAATGTCGACTAAACGTTGCTGGATATTGTGCTTACGTCTAGCTAAAGTGCCATGACGAGACTGAACATCGGTCACAACAATACCTTGCTCGGTTAATCGTTGGCGCAATGGTTTTATATGCTGTGAGAGCTGGTTGAGGGTCGAGGGTGATTCGGACCAAAATGTTGTATTGCATTCATTTTCAAACATCGATATTTCGATGCCCAGCTTCCCTAGTTGTGGCAAGTCAAAATGCAGGTTGATAAACCAGTGGTTTTTTTTCTCACCTTGGCTGTTTTGCTTTTCTTCTTTATCAATATAAAACTCAATCAATTGCAGTTGGTGGTGGTGGTTTATTAATAACGGTAGCCATTGTTGGTTTTGAGTTGTTGCAGGTTGTGGAGTATTAACTAAGTTACTATCCGCTTGCTGCATTTGCAGCCCTTGCTCACGTTCAATATGGCCGAGTAAGTTTTGTAATGTGCGGAAGAGAATAGCGTCGTTACCGCCTCGCTCTGGCCAGTTTAACGGTATTTGCACCTGGCTTTTCCCTTGCTCTCCCTGAGGTGTGAGTATTTGGCTTAAGGCAAATTTAGTATTTGAACTGGGCGTTTGTAATAACGGATCTTGCAGCAGTTCATTAACCGTTGAGTAGGCTTGATTATTGAGCAATGGATTTTGCCAGTTCGAAGCACTGCCTGTTGGGTTGGAAGGTGGACTGGGCAGTGGGTTTTGAAGAGGGCTTGGAATTGAGTTTGATGCAGGATTGCTTAAAGCTGATAGCTTGGCAGCTGAAATTGCTGCTGTCGTTAATGCCGTTGTTAATACTTTAGGATCAGTTTGGCTGGCGGCTTTAGTCAATGGGCCCATCTTTAAATTCGATAATACTTGCTGGGTATTATTGGCCAGAGTCTGAGCTGTATTTTTTACTAGGCTAGCAAGATCCATTTTAGCGCTAGGATCAGGGCTACTCGATAGCATCTTTTGTTGTATTTTCTGCAGCTGTTGAAACAGCGAGTTTGCGTTTTGCTTCTCTAAAGGGCTTTCCGTTTTTTGGTTGAGTATTAAAAACTGTTGAGCGAGCTGACTCAGTTGGGTTTCCGCTCGTGCCCCAGTATTATTCAAGGCATTGCGTAACCCCGTACTCTGGCTAATATCGTCACTATTAGGCAGTTGTTGCAGCCAGTTTTTAACCTGTTGCAGTGGTATAGCCATGGACTCTTTATTGGCTGCTTGGGTATTTTCTGTTGGCTGACTGGCCATCGTTGGCATCGAGGGTTTTGTATTTTGGCCCAGAGATCCTGCTAATGATTTATACGCCAGGTTTGCTAAAGCCTGCTGATTACTGTGCTTGAATATGGGCTTTGCATCTGAATTTGTATTTTTAATCCCCGTCATCATATCATCAGTTTTGAGGGGCGGAACTTTAGATCCTGTGACTAGTTGGCTGAGTTGCTCAATCAATTTCGGTAATTCTTGTGCGTGAATTTTAGGAATTCGATCGGCCAATAATTGCTGCAGCGCAGATTGAACCGCTGTTTGGCTACTGGGCTGGTTGTTGGTAGTAGGGTTAGCGTGATCTTGCTGGCTGCTGATGATTTTAAGTGCAGGCCCTGGGGTTATTTTAACTTCGAGCTGAGTGCCTTTTTTAAGGTTTTCAGGGCTAATAGTTTCCAGCTGTTGTTGGCCGATTTTAAGAATGACCTTGTACTGCTGATCTTTTGATTCTTTTATTGGTTCAGAAGAGACCACCTCAGCCTGTAAAACTGGCGTAGGGCGGTTATCGGCATTCGCCGCAACAACCTTGATCAGTTTCGGGTTTATGAGGGGGATTCTATCCATAGTTAAAGTGCTTCTTTTGTCGATAACATATTGATTATAGAGGTTTAATTACGTAAGAAAGTCATAAATAAACAGGGCATAGGTCACTATTTCATACTATCGACCGACCTAGATCAATCTTGAGGATGACATTTAGTACCTGCAGGCTATGAATCTGTTTATAATACCTGCTTAAATTAGCTCCATTATTGAGCTTAATCGATAAGCTCTAAGAATAGGCAAATTATGACCCGCTCAGTACCTGTCGACACATCGCACAGGTTTACCACACACTGTGATCTCTCAGCACATGACGTCAGTTGTGAGCGAGATGACCGTATCTTGTTTGAAGACCTCAGTTTATCAGTTAAAAAAGGCGATCTCATTCAATTAGTGGGTCCTAATGGTGCGGGTAAAACAACCTTATTACGTTTGATGGCGGGTTTAAACCAAGACTTTGATGGTGAAGTTCGCTGGCAGGACGAAAATATTCAGGATTGCTTTCAAGATTATGCCCGCCAGCGTTTGTATATTGGCCATTTGTCAGCGATTAAAAAGGTACTTACGCCGTTAGAAAATTTGCGCTGGTTTGTCAGTAGCTGGCCAGAAGTGAAAGAAGATGACCTTTGGCAGGCATTAGAAGAAGTGACTTTGGCGGGCTATGAAGATGTTCCTTGCCAGCAGTTATCTGCAGGGCAGCAACGTCGAGTCGCCTTAGCCCGTTTATTAATAACGCCAACCCCTCTTTGGATTTTGGACGAGCCCTTTACCGCCCTAGATAAAGCTGGGGTTGATTGGCTCGAAGGCCAGTTAGCTCGCCATGTTGCAGAAGGCGGCTCTGTTTTAATTACCAGCCATCACGCTTTAAGTGATATTCCTGCTTTGCGACAAATCGAGTTGGGGATGCACAAATGAGCTTAGTTATCGCTACGATCAAGCGCGACCTGATCATTGCTGCTCGTAATCCTGGGG
>Ga0209395_1004067_pt1 | contig 17541 bp, 12 predicted proteins | sample GOMGulsemesocosm_3_FD_184635 | JGI IMG/M metagenome (GOLD analysis project Ga0209395, IMG submission 184635) | Methane-oxidizing microbial communities from mesocosms in the Gulf of Mexico - GOM9D Gulf of Mexico (SPAdes) (version 2) | ecosystem: Environmental > Aquatic > Marine > Cold seeps... | reverse complement strand
TTTAATTTGTCTTTTATTGCGCTTAAGTTTACCAGCAAAATTGGTGCAAGCAAGTACAGTTGTGTTGTTGATGTTATTGGTGGTGGCTAAATAGTTAAAAGGTTTGGTTTGAGGCTATGGTATGATATCGCCGCTTGGGTAAACCAAGCGGCATAGGCGTTGTTAGAGGATAAAGAATGGCTCAAGTAAACCGCAGTGCGTTAGTGATGTATAGCGCTGCACAAATGTATGGATTGGTTAATGATGTTGCGGCGTATCCGCAGTTTCTGCCTGGATGTGTGGGTAGCCGTATTATTTCTCAAGCGGGTGATGAGATGGTGGCGAGTGTTGATGTTTCTAAAGCCGGTATTAAGAAAACCTTTACTACTCGTAATACATTAACGGCAGATAAGCGAGTTGAAATGCGTCTTGTTGACGGGCCATTTAAATCGCTGCAAGGTGGCTGGACATTTTTAGCGCTTGATGAGCAGGCGTGTAAAATATCACTGGATTTGGATTTTGAATTCAGTAATAAACTTGCTGAGTTAGCCTTTGGTAAGGTCTTTAATGAATTAGCGGCCAATATGGTGTCAGCTTTTACTCAACGTGCGAAGGTTGTGTATGGATAATAAAATTAACGTTAGTGTCGTGTTTGGGCTAGCAGAACGCCAGAAAGTGATTGAGTTAAGTGTCGCTAGTGATGCTTCTATCGCCGATATTATTGCGCTATCTGGGATGAATGTCTATTTTCCGGACTTTGATTTTAGCAAACCAAAAGTCGGTGTGTTTAATCGTGCCGTTAAGCTTCGTGACACCTGTCGAGATGGCGACAGAATCGAGATTTATCGACCATTAATCGCCGATCCAAAGGCGGCTCGACTAAAACGTGCAGAAAAGGCCGTAGAAGAAGGACGTGCCGATAAAGTCACTGGCGGACGTGTTAATACAATGCGTAAAACAGAAGGTTAAGTTTACATTTTATGACATCATGCGTCGAGAATATATTGGCGCACGGATATACACCGTTACGTTATTCCCTCACCGCAGGTTGTACGTCTCTTTCCAACTTATATAATACATAGATTTATTTAGTATTGAATTCAACACCTTTCAAATAATCCGTTAAAAATGTTTTGTCAAATTGGCAATAAGTAAAATCCCTACTAAAATAATGGCTTGCGCGCTTTTTTTTATATACTATACGATAGTGAAAATTCTGAGAATGCACGCTAACTATTTTAAAAATGGAGATATTTCAATGGAGTTGTTTCGTAGTTTCGCCGTCCTGGTGACCTTATTATTTATCGTATCTTGTGGTGGTGGCGGTGATAGTGAGCCGAAGGTTCAAGTACCGCAAGTAGATACTGATAATGATGGGATTAACGATAATGTCGATCCTGATGATGATAATGACGGTGTCACGGATGCGCTCGATGCGTTTCCGTTAGATAGTAATGAGTCGTTAGATACTGATGCCGACGGCATTGGCAATAATGCTGACACTGATGATGATAATGACGGTGTGCTCGATGGCGATGACGTTTTTCCACTGGATATCAATGAAACGTTAGATAGTGATGGTGATAGTATTGGCAATAATGCTGATACCGATGATGACAACGATGGTGTACAAGATAGCGCTGATGCATTTCCATTGGACAGTGCTGAGTCCTTAGATACTGATGTCGATGGTATCGGTAATAATGCAGACACCGATGATGATAATGACGAGGTTTTAGATAGTGATGACGCTTTTCCATTGGATGCTACTGAAACGATGGATAGTGATAGTGACGGTACCGGCGATAATGCTGATGTCTACCCGCAACAAAGTGCGTGCCATCGCGCGAACGAAGGCAATGGCACTGAGTGTTTTTCTACTTGGCTACCGACACGAAATATTTCCCAGATCGCCGCATCGGCTAGTGGTAACGTATTTTTTTACGCTCCAACATTAAGCCAAATTATTACTTACAGCGATGCTGATTCTGGCTACTCGTCGATTGATGTCACGCTTGAAGATTCAGAACATCTTAACGTGATTGCGCATTCTGATGTTTATCAACGATTATATTTAGGATTCTCAACTGGACGTATTGCGTATTTAGACACCCAATTACAAACTATTTCAGAGTTTTCGACGACCACCGAATCTGTTGAAGGCTTAGCTACGGTCGGTAACTATTTAATGGCTCAGGATAGCAGTGGATCGTGGGAAAGCCATTACATCTTCGACCGTGATGGTAACCAAACTGACTGGCAGGAATGGAACACCTATTCTAGTTATTATGCATGGAACGAATCGCTCGATAGAGTGTACTTCTTTAGAGACCGTACCTCTCCCAATGATTTGATGTATGAAGATATTAATCAGCTTAGTGGCTTAATCACCGATTCTGGTGAAACTCCTTATCATGGTGATTATTCGATTATCGGTCCAATTGTCATTTCACCTGATGATAATCATGTCTTTATTGGCGCCGGTGATATCTATAATGCCGCTACATTACATCATGAGCACTCAATTAATATCACCGTTGATGATGCTATTTGGTCATTAGCGACAGGGTTAATTGGACTTAAGCAACAGAACAATTCGATTGTATTAACGCGCTTTGATGATGATTACAGTGCCGTAGAATCTAGCCAATTTACTGGTACGTTGATTAAGGCATTCGAGCTTGCTGATAGCGCACTGTTATTGATTCAGCATGAAGGTAACTATCAATTTGTTAAGTATGTTGCAAACGATGATGTCGATGGTGACTTAGTACCTAATTCGAGTGATGCATTTCCAAATGATCCCGCCGCGTCGATTGATAGTGATAATGACGATTACCCAGATGAATGGCACAGTGGCTTTAGCGCTGAAGATAGTACTAGTGGTTTGATTCTTGATAGCTTTCCGCTTGATTCCGCCTGTCAATTACCTGAGCACGGTGTGTCTGGTGAGTGTGATGTTAGCAGTCACGTATCATTAGGTAGTGTCAGCAAGGTCATTATCAATGATGACTTGGTCTATTCATTGGCTGAGGACGGATTGAGTGTCAATCGCTGGAGTATATCGAGCGAGAACTTATTAAACCCTATTCTATTAGAGACTAATTCGCTAACCGGTTTACCATTGTCGATCGCGAAGGACTCTGATGGTTCGTTACTTGTTGGTTATACATCCGGCTCGTTGTATCGCTATCAAAGTGATGGAATTGGCGGTGGCGAACTTGTAGCCACAATGTCTGGTAGTATCGTAGAAATCTTTTTAACTACAAATCATTACCTAGTTGTTGTTGATGAAAATTACTATTCTCAAATTGTAGCTTCAGTAACATTTGATGGTGAAATTGTCGCGATTGAAAGCGACATATCACGCTCTAGTGATTATGAGTTTGTTGTTTCAAGCCAGCGTTTTTATTGGTTCGCTAATAGTTATAACGGCAATATCAGTAGTGTTGAGATAAACGAAAGCAGTGGTCTGTTTGAAGATAGACGTCGCTATTCCTCATCAAGTAATGAAAGTTCATTCTTGGCCATTCTCGCGGATGAATCTCTCACAGTGACGAGTAAGGGAGTGGTGATCGAGAATATCGCTAGTAGTCTTACATGGTCTCAATTGCCAACAAATGTTGCGCTGTCAGAAACATCGCAATTAGTCGAATTTATGTGGTTGAATGATGTGGCTGTTGGGCATTATGTCGCTGGCACGGAGCACAGCATCGCTATCTACTCACCTGACTTGAAGCGTGTGCTGGCCAATATTTCGCTTGAGGATAACATTGAGTTTATTGGTCGCAGTGACGGTGGATTAATAATACTGTCAAGCACAGCGACGAGTAGCAGCTTTGAATTCTATCCACTAGAAGGCGACACCGATTTAGATGATTTACCGTTGTGGTGGGAATTAGCACATGGTTTTGATGATAACGACCTAAGTGATAGTGCACTAGATAGTGACAGCGATGGCTTATCAAACCTACAAGAATTTCAATCGTTTACTGACCCAAATGTTGGAGATAGCGATGGTGACGGATTAACCGATGGCCAAGAAGTCTTAGAATTAGGACTCGATCCGCTATCAATTGATTCGGATAGTGATGCGATCCCAGATGGCTGGGAAGTTGAAAATGGTTTATCGGGGAGTGATGCAACAGACGCACAACTCGACAGTGATGGTGATCAAGTATCAAACTATCATGAATATCTCACGGGTACCGACCCACAAGATAGTAACTCTGCGTCGTCATATCTTTTAGATGCGTTGTATTCTTTTGAAGATAGTGAAGTGCCAACGCAATGGCAGCTTTCAACTTCGCCTGAATTCTCGTCTGCTCAGGCGTTTGATGGTACGGTTAGCATGGCTCTTAATGGTAATAACACTATTCTATGGAACGATTTATTTGACGATGTAGAAATAAATTTCCATGTTTTTAGTAATTGTTATAGCTCTTATGACAAGCAAATCGTTATTGAAGTTAACGGTGTGCAAATGAGCTTGCAGAATGTTGAGCAGGAGCAATGGCTTGATATTAATCTGTTACTCTCAAAAGGTTTCCATGAAATTAAAGTAATCGTTCAGAGTCATAATGATAACTGTAGCTTATCGATAGACGGCATAACGGTAAGCCCGATCAAGTCTACGTTTGAAATGGGGGCGAATATAGTCACCCAGCGCAACAATATTTTATATTTCTATGATTATGATAAGACGTTACTGCGTAGCGTGCCAATCCCCGTGCAAATGGAATCGAATAATGCTCGAGACATTGCTGTCTTAGATGATGGTCGTGTGGCTGTTTTTAATGGGTCTTCAGCGCCCGTACTAAGTTATTACACTCCGAACACTAATACGTGGCAGCACATACAAGCGCCTTCTTGGTCCACAACCAATGGTGAGGAGTATAGTGGTATTGATGCTATTGGAAGCCGAGTTTTGACAACCAATATGACAGTTGCTGGTAGTGAGCAGTCTGGTTTTGTTGAATTCAATTTAGATAGCGAAAGTGTTAACTATATTAATGGTGACTCATTGATTGGCCTCACTGTCGGGCTCAATGGGTTTGTTTATGCTACTGACGGCACAAACATTAATAAATATAATCCAACAACGCTTGCCTTGATGAGCACTTTTACGGTCAGCTCTGCTCGCTCGATTGCGGTTGATGAGAATGGCTATATCTATGTGTTAGGTTGGAGCAACACACTTCATTATTATGACGATGCTGGTACGTTACTAAATTCAATTGAGGTCGGTTATAGTCTGTATGATATTGCATTAGGTGATCGCGGTGAGCTTATTGTATCAGATTATTATAATACGTATGCCATAGATAATGCTCTTAGCAGTGTTGATGAACTCAGTATTGACGGTGCTTACATCGATTTTGTACCAAACGTTGACAGTGATAATGATGGCATCCCAGATTGGTGGGAGTATACCTTTGGACTTGATGCTAATGACGCCGGTGATGCAGCATCTGATCTTGATGGCGACGGATTAACGGCACTCATTGAGTATAGTATTGGTACCAAAGAACATACCGCTGATACTGATAATGACGGCTTAAGTGATGGCGAGGAATATCTAACACATAACACTAATCCGCTAAATACAGACACCGATAACGATGGCCTTACCGATGGCCTTGAAGTGACACTAACCACAAATCCGCTTCAAGTTGATACTGATAGTGATGGTTTATCAGACACCGATGAACATCTTACGCTTAACACCGACCCGCTAGTCGATGATACCGATTTGGATGGCATGTTAGATGGTTATGAAGTTGAAAATAACCTAGATCCACTCGTTGATGATGCGAGCAATGATCTTGACGGTGATGGCTTAACGAATCTTGAAGAACATGATGTTGGTGCTAATCCTAATGTGGCCGACACTGACGGTGATTCGCTTAATGATTATGATGAATTAAATGTCCATCTAACATCCCCTCTGTTAGCCGATACTGACGGTGATTCACTTGATGATGCGTGGGAAATACTGTTTAGCTTTGATGCTAATGATGATGCAACGGCAGCCATGGATTCGGACGGGGATTTATTCACTAATTTAGAAGAATATTTCGCTAATTCAGATCCACTAGACAGTTTGAATGTGCCGCTACCGATAGAGTGGAAAACTCATCAGGGGAACGCTACTCATACTGGTTATACGCCACACATTCTTGACGCCGAAGACTTTAGCCTTAATTGGGATAAAGAGTTTGCCTCGTCGGGTGTCTTAAATCCGGTCACAGCATCTGGTGATCAAGTTTTTGTGTCTAACAATGTACACTTTGGTAATCAAGAGATCTCGGCATTAGATGCCGTGACCGGCGAATCGCAATGGCAATTAAGCTATCCTGATATTCATTCGATTAACGCACCATCATTTGATCAGGGCAATGTTTACTTCCAAACTGGAGGTCATAACGATTCGTTTATTCGTTCAGTTAATAGTGAAACTGGTGAACTCAATTTTGAGTCCCCATATGGCAATCAGTGGTCACGCTATTTAGCGCCTACGATTTTTGATGGAGATGTTTATATCGCGGGTGGCTATTATGGTGGTGTTTATGCGTTCGATGGTACATCAGGCGCACAGCAATGGTTTAATGCCGGTCCACAATACGACAATTTTACTCCCTCTGTGGATGAGAACTATGTTTATGCATTTACAACTCAGCTAGATATCTTCGACCGAGTCAGTGGTGAACTTAGCAAAACAATTGCCTTTCCTGACTTTTCTTGGAGTGGTTATTCTGTCGGTGTCGCCACCATGTTATCACCACTTAATAATGTCATTATTAATCAAAACGGCAATTTAGTGGTTTTTAACACTGATGCTGAAACGATATTATGGCAGCGAGTAGGTGGAGGGTATACTGGCCAGCCATCGGTTGGCAATGCGATAGTTTATGCTATTGGTAATGGGTCGTTATATGCGATAAACGAATTGAGTGGTGTCAACGAATGGATACTAGGTAATCATACCTATCAATCTAATATTATCGTTACTAAGACACATATCTTGGTCGGTGATGCCAACAATACCTATGCTATCGATAAGGTGACGCAATCCGAGGACTGGAGTTATCCAGCCGCTGGTCACCTTAGCTTGAGTGCTGACGGTACGTTATACATTGCCGGAGAAAAATTGACATCAGTTTCATTAAAATAGTGAAGCTGTGGAAATGAAAGAGCCGAAGGTATTACCTTCGGCTTTTTTTGTCTGTTATACCCATTACATTAAGTCAGCGATCTTGTTGTGCGAAGGTCAAATTAATGACCAGCTAATTGCCGGAGTTGGTGTTACGTTGTGGCACAAAAAACACCTGAGGTTTTGGCCAAAGGTGTTTTTATGCTTCATCGATAATGCTAACCAGTGATCTGGTGAATATCGAATTAGTTTACGATTGGGGTATTAAACTCTTCGTGCACTTCAAAATCACCTTTGGTCGATACTAATTTATTATCGTTAAAGGTTAAGATAAATTCACGGTAAATGATTTTAGCGTTACGGCCAGATTTGAAATGATAAACATAGCGCCATGTATCACCACCAAAGGCATCATCAACGATTGGGCGACCGATAAGGTAGGCGACTTGTTCTTTGCTCATTTCAACCCGCAATTTGTCGATATCTTTTTGTTCTAGAAAGTTACCTTGCGGAAGATCTTGTTTGTATACCAACCAATCAACAAAGGCACACGATGGTAGTGTGATGGCTAATGATGAGATTAGTAGTACTTTTGATAGTGGTTTAAGATTCATTTTTCCTCGATTGATAACAACACTTAATGGAACTTGGATGGCATAATAGCTAAGGGGTTCCCCAAAGTAAATTTTATTTATGCGATAAATGCTTGAGTCTGTAAATCAACATGATCAGCCGTCACTTTTAAGACGCTGCCTTGGGTATACCAATCGCCTAATACGATGCGTTCAAAGGCTTGGCCGTTAACATCAAATTGGTGTATTGCAGGGCGATGTGTATGGCCATGAATGAGGCGGTCAACACCGAATTTTTGCATTTGAAGTTCAACTTCATCTTGGGTGACATCCATGATCGTTAAATCAACAGATTGTTTTTTATTTTTTGATTTTTCGCGGATATCTCGCGCCATTTTTTGGCGGTAAGATAACGGTAGCGACAACATGATTGCTTTCCACCACCACTTTCGGCTTGTTTTACGAAATTTTTGATAGGCAACATCAAGTGTACATAAGCTATCACCGTGCATGATTAACGTTGGATGGCCGTATAAATCGATAACTTTGGCTTCTGGCAATAAGGTCATGCCACTTTTCTTTGCGTAACGTCGGCCAATGGTGAAATCTCGGTTACCGTGAATATAGTAGACGGGTACGCCGCTGTCGCTCACCGCTTTAATTTGGGTGGCGATAAAAGCCGGATATTCACTCGGGTTATCATCACCAAACCACACTTCAAATAAATCACCCAGGATGTAGAGTGCGTCAGCGTCGCGTGCTTCGTTTTTTAAAAACTTGCAAAACAAGTCGCTAATATCTTCACGGTCGCTTTCAAGATGGAGGTCGGCAATAAATAATGTATGTGACATGAAGTGTCCTAAACGCGCTGGCAGAAAAAAGAAAGGCATCATGAAGATGCCTTTGTGTTTAAGTTGTTGGTCGATTAAGCAATTTCAGCTTTTTCGATGATAACTTCATCTAGTGGAACGTCTTGATGGTAGCCACGGTTGCCTGTGCTTACTGCGCGGATTTTATCAACGATGTCCATGCCTTCAACAACTTTAGCAAACACACAGTAGCCCCAGCCTTGGGTCGTTTCGCTAGTGAAGTTTAAGAAGCTGTTGTCAGATACGTTAATGAAGAACTGAGCACTTGCTGAATGCGGATCTTGAGTACGTGCCATAGCTAGCGTACCAAATTCATTTGCTAGACCGTTGTTCGCTTCGTTTTCAATTGAATCACGAGAATCTTTCTCTTCCATACCAATGGCGAAACCACCGCCTTGAACCATGAAACCGTCGATTACGCGGTGAAATATTGTACCGTCGTAGAAGCCGTCTTTTACGTATTGCTCGAAGTTAGCAACTGTTTTAGGTGCTTTGTCTGCAAACGTTTCAATTTTGATTTGACCGTAGTTCGTGGTTAAAGTGATCATATTTAATGCCTTAATGTATTTAGATGATGCGGAATTTTACCTTGTTTGACGCTAATGGCAAACCTAACTGTTAAATCTTGCCGTATTAATCGTTATTTTATGCAATAAATGGGCGATAGCAATTGAGGCAAGCCGCGCTCCTTGTTAAACTGCATCCTTTATATGGTCTCACCCAAGGAATTATTATCCATGCTGTCGATTTACAACACGCTAACCCGCCAAAAAGATGTATTTAAACCAATTGTCCCTGGCAAAGTTGGCATGTATGTGTGTGGTGTGACGACTTATGACCATTGTCATATTGGTCATGGTAGAACGTATGTTTTCTTCGATACGATTGTTCGCTATTTGCGCTTTAGTGGTTATGATGTGACTTACGTGCGCAACATTACCGATGTCGACGACAAAATCATTGCGCGCGCCAACGATAATGGTGAGAGCTTTATTGAGCTGACTGAACGCTTTATCGATATCATGCATGATAACTTTAAGTCGCTAAATATGGTTGAACCCGATGTTGAGCCTAAAGTCTCGACCCATATTCCTGAAATTATCGCGATTATTGAGAAATTGATCGCTCGTGGTCATGCGTATGCTGCTGATAACGGTGATGTGTTATTCTCGGTACCTAGTTTTGAAGATTATGGCAAGCTAAGTGGTCAAGACCTCGATAACTTGCAACTCGGTGCGCGCGTAGACGTGGTACAAGACAAACGTAATCCAATGGATTTTGTGTTGTGGAAAATGGCTAAGCCTGGTGAACCAAGTTGGTCTTCTCCGTGGGGCGAAGGCCGTCCAGGTTGGCACATCGAATGTTCTGCAATGAACGCTAAGCATCTAGGTGAAACATTTGATATTCATGGTGGCGGCAGTGATTTGACCTTCCCACATCATGAAAATGAAGTGGCACAATCGTGCTGTGCTCATGGCACGAACTATGTAAATACGTGGATGCACTCTGGCATGGTACAAGTCGATAAAGAAAAGATGTCTAAGTCATTAGGTAATTTCTTTACCATTACTGATGTCCTTAAAGTGTTTGATGCTGAGACGATTCGTTTCTTCTTGCTTAACGGCCATTACCGTAGTCAGTTAAATTATTCAGAAGACAACCTACATCAAGGCCGTGCCGCACTTGAACGTTTGTACACCGCACTGCGTGGCGTGGTGCCAATGGCTAACGTTGATATGAATAATGACTACGCAGCACGCTTTAAAGTGGCTATGGACGATGATTTTAACACTCCAGAAGCATTACCTGTATTGTTTGAATTAGCAAAAGAGATTAACCGTTGTAAAGACAGCGATGGCGTAAAAGCGAGTGAGCTTGCTGCTATTTTAGTTGAACTTGCCAGTGTGCTCGGTGTGTTGCAGTCAGATCCTGTTGCATTCTTGCAAGGTGACAGTGGTGAAGGTGATGAAGCGGTGAAAATCGAAGGCTTAATCAAAGCGAGAAATGACGCTAGAACAAGTAAAGATTGGGCGGCAGCTGATGCCGCACGTGATGAATTAACGGCGATGGGTGTGGTATTAGAAGACAGCGCTGGTGTTACCAGTTGGCGTCGTATATAAAACACAACCTTGTTTGAGTTAAAATGGAGGCTATAAGCCTCCTTTTTTGTTTTTGTATCACGTTAATAAGAGGCACCACACTATTTATTACAGGATTAATTTTTTCTTCTTATGGATATCCAACATTACTTCTCGAACAATTCAACAAATTCTAATGCCTTTTGTTTCACACGCGAACAAGCTAGTGCTTTTGCCAAAGACATTGCCGGTGATTTTAATCCCATACATGATATCGAAACCAAGCGTTTTTGCGTGCCAGGGGACTTATTGTTTTCGGTGGCGTTAGCGAAGCTTGGCGTTAGTAAGAAAATGAATTTTACCTTTTCGGGTATGGTGGTTGATGGTGTAACCGTGGCCTTTTCTGGCGTCGATAGCGATGAGGTCAAATTGGTTGATGACAATGGAAAAGAATATTTGTCGATCAAGCGTGAAGGCGAGTTGTCTTGTGATAGTGCATTGGCGGAAAACTTGGCCAAGCGTTATGTTGCATTCTCTGGGGAGACATTTCCCCATATTTTAGTGCCTTTGATGAAGCAAGAAAATGCGATGATTAACCCAAATCGTCCGTTGGTTATTTATGAGAGTATGTCAATTGACCTGCTACGTCTTGATTTTTCAGATCCGATATTAGAGATTATTGAAACAAAGCTTGATGCCAATGGTAAGCGCGGACGTGCGACGTTGAAGTTTTGTTTTAAAGTGGCCGATGAAATAGTTGGTTACGGTGAAAAGAAATTGGCGCTAAGCGGCTTACGTGAATTTGATGCTGGTGTGATCGGCGAAGTTGTTACCGACTACGACAAGCGAAAGTTACAATATAGCGCGTAGTAGAATGATTGCTGTTATTTAGGCGCTAAGCCCATATCATCTAAACGGATTAGAATTTCTTCTTTACGAGTACGCGAGACTTCCTGCCAGTGTAGGTTATCTCGCGCACCAATAATGGCATAAATAGAATTGAGTCCTGTTCCTTTGACTTCTTTTTTGAGTCGCGCGTAAAGCTCAAAAGGGTCAATCGCCATAAACTCTTCAATAGTGTGGATTTTGATACCGGTGAAAACCTCTTCACTCTTTGGACCAAAGCCTTTCAAATCTCTTATTCGAGTCATACATTTCTCATTATTGGTATAAAACTGCAGCAAGCTGCAGTTTTATACCATACCAGTTAGATTAAATAGGATACCTGGTATGGTGTTGCTTAATTAAGTTGTTGCCATAAATAACTGTAGATTAGTGCATACATATTGGCGCGTTGACTGTTGTCCGCTGCACCTGCATGGCCACCTTCCATGTTTTCGTAGTAATAGACTTCGTGTCCTAAGTCTTGCATTTTTGCGACCATTTTACGGGCATGGCCTGGGTGAACGCGGTCGTCTTTGGTTGATGTAGTAAAGAATACCTTCGGGTAGTGTTTGTTAGCATCAAGGTTATGAAATGGTGAATAGGTTTTAATGTATTGCCACATCTTAGGATCATCAGGATCGCCATATTCTGCCGCCCAACTTGCTCCGGCTAATAGTTTGGTGTAGCGCTTCATATCAAGTAATGGGACTTGGCAGACAACGGCGTTGTATAAATCAGGACGACGAGTAAATGCCGCGCCCATTAATAAGCCGCCGTTACTGCCTCCTTGGATACCAAGGTGCGCCGGCGAAGTGATTTTACGATCGATAAGGTCTTGCGCAATAGCTTCAAAATCTTCATAGGCTTTATGACGGTTGGTTTTTAGTGCTGCTTGATGCCAGCTTGGACCAAATTCACCACCACCGCGGATATTAGATAGGATATAAACGCCACCTTTCTCTAGCCAGTTCTTACCCAAAATTGAGGAGTAACGAGGCTTTAATGACACTTCAAAACCACCATATCCATAAAGTAAGGTTGGGTTCGTACCATCGAGTTTTATATCTTCGCGCATAACCGCGAAGTAGGGGATTTTAGTGCCATCTTTTGATGTTGCCCAATATTGCTTAGTGACTAGGCCGTCATTTTCAAATTGTGATTTTTGAGATTTTAAGCGGGTTAATTCACCTGTTGCTCCGTCAACCTTGTACAGAGTTGATGGACTTAAAAAACTCGTGAAATTGACAAAGAAATCATCGGATAATGCATTGGTGTTTAGCACGCTAACGTTACCAGTGTCATCGATGTTGACCGCTTTTGAGCGCCATTGATTATTGGTATTGGTGAAGCGTAATACTTTTGATTTTACATTATCTAATACGCTAACTAATAATGCAGATTTAGTGGTACGAATCGACGAAATCGAAAGGCTAGATGTTGGTGATATGAGTGTCTGATACTGCGCCTTGTTGTCAATCACATCATTGATAGGTGCATAAACGATACTGCCTTGACCATATGTAGTGTCGTTTATCGTCCAATCACTTTTCAGTTGAATGAATAACTCACCATTTAAGTAGGCCTTGATATCAGCATCTATTGGCAGGGCTAGTTGTGTTTTTACACCATTGACGAGTACGAACAGTTTACTGCTATAAAAAGTCGTGGCATCGTAAATAACCTGAAGCTTATCATCGCCATCGGTTAAGACGTAACCGCCAGCTGCCACTGATTTTTTATCTGATTGATAAACTGTTTTCGCGTCACTGAGCGCTGTGCCTCTTTTCCATAATTTAACGATAGCAGGGTAACCAGAATCAGTCATGCTACCAGGGCCAAAGTCTGTACCAACAAAAACAGTGTTGTCATCTATCCAACTGATTGCGCTTTTAGCTTCGGGTAATTCAAAACCGCCTTCTACGAACGATTTTTTGCTGATATCAAACTCTCTTACCACGGAAGCGTCACTGCCACCTGGGGATAAGCTGACTAGGCAACGGTTGTAGTCGGGGTAGCGACAATCCATCCCTTTATATACCCAGCTTTGGCCATCTTTAGCGGCTAAGGCGTCAATATCGAGAATAGTTTCCCACACTGGACTATCTTTTTGATATTCGGCTAATGTCGTGCGGCGGTAAATGCCGCGTTTATGATTTTTATCGGTCCAAAAATTGTATAAGTAATCACCGCGCTGCGTAGCGTAGGCAATTCGATCGGTTGAGTTGAGTAGCGTCATATTAGCATCGAAGCTTTGCTGATAAGACTCATGGCTCTTTAGCACGCTAAATGCGGCTTTATTATTGTCGCGAACCCAGGCCAGTGCATTTTTATCCTCGACTTGTTCGAGCCATTGATAATCACTGTCGGGTTTTATTACGACGTTTTTTTCGGGGGTGGTATTACAGCCCGCTAGGACGCTAGCGCTTAGCGCTGCTATCACCAAGGGTTTGTTATTCATGTTCTGTTCCTTGCATTTTTCTGATGGGGTAAGTAACTAATTACACAATTATTTGATGGTCTTATAGTGCAATTCATAGGGACGAATCGCAACTATTGTTTTGTGACTATTTGTTACGACTAAATAGTTATAGACGTCTAGATGTCTTTGGTGTAACTTTGACGATATAAAATCTGTTGAACAAACTCTGGTTGTCTAATATGCCCATAAATATCCCTGACTTGTTACCTGCTACCGATGTATTACGCGAAGAAAATATCTTTGTGATGAGCGAAACCCGGGCTATAAATCAGCAGATACGTCCAATGAAGGTGTTACTGCTTAATTTAATGCCAAATAAAATCGAAACGGAGACGCAATTATTACGATTATTGGCTAATACGCCATTGCAAGTTGATATTGAATTTCTACGTATTCATGACAAAGAGTCAAAGAATACCCCATCTGATCACATGAACGCCTTTTATCGTGATTTTGAACAGATTAAAGACATTAACTTTGATGGTTTAATTATCACGGGTGCGCCATTAGGTCAGGTTGATTTTGAAGATGTTAGTTATTGGAATTCGGTCAAGCAGGTCTTTGATTGGTCCCAACAACACGTGACATCACGATTGTTTTTATGTTGGGCGGCGCATGCGGCATTTTATCATTTTTATGATCTCAATCGCTACATTAGAGAGACTAAAATTTCAGGGATATTCTTACATAATCGTAGTAAGGTACATGACCCGCTCTTACGTGGTTTTGATGACGATTTTTGGGTGCCGCATTCTCGGTTTGCCCAAATGGACGTGGCCCAAATCAAGGCGCATCCGGACTTAGAAATATTGGCTGACTCACAAGAGGCTGGTGCCTATCTCGTTGTGAGTAAAGACCGCCGTAATTTATTTGTTTTAGGGCATCCTGAGTATAATGTAACGACCTTAAATGATGAATATAAGCGTGATTTAAGTGCCGATTTAACACCCGATATTCCACAAAATTATTATCCTGATGATGACGTTACGCAAAATCCTCATGGTTGTTGGCGTAGTCATGCCAACTTATTACTCACCAATTGGTTAAATTATTACGTTTATCAAATAACGCCATTTGATCTTAATGATCTGGATAGCCGTACTCCGTGGGAAAATTAGTACCTTGTCGCTTAAAGTAGGTAGTGTTGTTTGAAGGCAATGCTATCTATGCTATTGTGATCCTCTGGTTATCTGCTTAACTTTTATGACTAATATAGTAAATAGTACTTTTCTGTTATGGTTTTATAGCTGTCTGTGCCGGTGAGGTTTTGGGGCTTTTTTGAATATTACGTACGATATAAAAAATATAAAAAACGTTGGCGAGGGAGCGATAGTTCTGATCGCAAAATCGATGGTGCTGATTTTCGCACTATTGCTTAGCCCGCTGGCGAGTAGCGAATCTTTCGAACAAGAACTATCGGCTCAAATTACTTTGGTGAAAGCCAAATTGATCACGGCTGAAACCAAACTTCCTACGGACATTCGCGCTACTAATGTAGTGCTTAGCGATATTGGTCAACCACTGCATCAGTCGTTAGCCTGGGATTTTCAACTCCTTGAAATATATCGTAATATAATATTGGGTAAGCTCGAGAAGGCGCAAAGCCAACTTGACGCTATACATCAACAGCAGGTTTCAATTCAAATTTTCTCTCGTCAGCTGTACCTTAATGCGATTATTGCATTTAAGAAACATGATTTCGAAAAAGTGTTTGTCTTGCTCAATAGAATGAATCAATTGGATATGTCGAGCTTACGTCCTAATCATCAATTTGATATTTATATACTTGCTTCCAATGTGTACGCTAAAGCTGGCGTTATCAATGATGCATTAGGCTACGCCAATAAGGCATTATTAATCGCGAAAAATTTCGACAATACCTTGCTCAACTGTCGGGCATTAAACACTTTATCTTTTGTTCATTTCACCAATAATAATCTGACGGCGCTTGAAATGCTTTCTAATCGCGTGTTGTCGTTATGCACGCAAGAGCCGTATAGCGGTGAGTTGGTTAGCGGTTATTTCTATTTGGCCATGTGGCACAGCAAACAACAGCAGCATCAACAAGAACAAGTACTGCTGCGACAATCTATTGCGGGCTATCAAAAGTTAAAAACCCCGCTAGCACAGGCAAAAGTACAATTGTATCTTGCGCATTCATTAGTTAACAGCGGCCAATTATTAGACGCTGATAATGAATTGAATGATGCGTTGGATATTATTATTGGTAGTAATGACGCCGATGCAAAAGCATTTGGTTATAACACTAAGGCGGTATTGCTAGAAAAAATGGGACTGTTAGATGATGCGATGTTTTACTTTAAGCGTTATTTAAGTGCGCATAAAGCCAGCAGTAATCGAACAAAACTGATTAATCTAGCCTATTTACAAAAGAGTTTCGAAAGTAAAGTAAGTCGACAGGCTAGGGATCTTGCCAAGGCAGAGTCACAATATAGCCAGCTAAAACAGGAGCAAGCTAGTCTAAAAAATTGGGTATTGTTTCTCGCCTCTTTATTGATTATATCTTTTACGTTGTTTGTTTTTGTTTTCTTTAAACGTAAGCAAACGCTATCAATGATTGAGCAACAACAAAAAGATGAACTCACGCAATGCTTAAACTTAGATTACGGGATGCTTAAGGCGAATGAGTTAATCAATAATGCGATTAAAAAGAAACATAATATCGCAGTAATAGTCTGTAATATTGATCAGATGGATAGCGTTAATCTTAATTTTAACTATGACTTTGGCGATATTTTCTTGCATTCCTTTGCAATAAAACTCGCTGCTATTTGCACCGAAAATGCAATTACTATTAGAAAATCTGGTGATGAGTTTATTTTATTGCTTAGCGATTTAACGCAATCTGAAATGACACAGATAGCACAGCAAGTCCATCATTTGCTCAATGATATCGTTATTGATAATCAACGCTTTGAAGCTCACTTATCCACTGGCTGTACTTTTAGCCAATATCAAGCGAGTAGTGCCGAACCATTATTAAAACCACTGCTTGAAGATGCGTTATCTGCCTTGTGTCACGCGAAGTCACAAGGTGGTAATTGTGGCTATATCCGCAGCGGCTCCCAATATCTCCGTATTATTGAGCCATCAATACCGTAATACAAATTATTAAGCGATAGAGTTTTTGAAATTGAACATTGGTTATATCCTGTTGTGTATGATGTCAGCATCATTGTTGTTCCTACCGAGTAACGTTAATTCCTTCGAGAACATTTTAAGTCGTCTGGCTAGTGTCGAGGCGCTAACTTACGTTGATGTTGATAAGGCCAGTCGCTTGCTAGGGCGACTGCAAGAGCCGAAAAATAATCCAGAAGCAACTGAACATTATTTGTTACTTAGCGCGAGGATACTGGCGAACCAAGGGGAGATTGAGCGGGCTCGCCAGCGCTTAGTGCATCTGCTGAGTCGATCTATTTCAAAAAATAGTCAAGTCGAAGCATATTATTTACATGCGCGAATGTTCCAACTAGAGCACAAATTCGATAAGGCGTTTGAATATTTA
>Ga0209395_1004065_pt1 | contig 17548 bp, 9 predicted proteins | sample GOMGulsemesocosm_3_FD_184635 | JGI IMG/M metagenome (GOLD analysis project Ga0209395, IMG submission 184635) | Methane-oxidizing microbial communities from mesocosms in the Gulf of Mexico - GOM9D Gulf of Mexico (SPAdes) (version 2) | ecosystem: Environmental > Aquatic > Marine > Cold seeps... | reverse complement strand
CCGCTGAGCTTAAACCGCTTAAATTGGGGTGAAAGAGTAAGTTTTACAGCCCTGTTTGACGAGAGTATTTTATAATAGCGATTAAATTTAACGGCTCGGCTATGCTCTGTTTTTAGCGCATAATTGTCGCAAGATCTATTAACAGTAGGAATATTTTATGGCACAAGTTAGTTTAGACGATTTAACCGAGGCGTTAGAGATGGTCGCGTCGGGTGAAAGCTGTGGCATTGAAACATTAGCTTATGTTTGCTTAAAGACTGGCAAGGTTTGGGTGACGGGGAGCGATGATGACTTGTGTGAAGATGAAGGCTTACCTAGTGATTTATCGGATAACGAGCAATATGTGATGGCGCCCGATAAAAGCGAGCTAGATCTTGGTCGCGATTTAGCGTTAAGTTTTATAGAGCAGAGTTTGCCGCAGCAATTAGACCGCGCTTATGGGTTCTTTCGTCGCAAGGGAGCCTATGGTCAGTTTAAGCGCTTGCTAAGTCAGCATGAGCTGATGGATGACTGGTATGATTTTGAGCAGCAACATATTAAATTAGCGCTAAAGCGTTGGTGTGAGTCGCACCATTTAGTGCTGGCTTAATTGCTCACCCCGCGCAGCAAGACAGTTGCGACACATCTTGATTAAATTTTTGGGCGCACAGCTTTAAGCCTTCGGCCATGGTTAAATACGGAAATAATTGCGCGGCCAATGCGCTTATGGTCATGTTATTAACAATGGCTAGTGCGGCGGTTTGAATTATTTCGCCACCGTTATGCGCTAATATTTGAGCCCCAATTAATTGTTGATTGTCACTATTGATCACTAGCTTGATAAAGCCTTGAGTGTCGAAATTTACGATGGCGCGTGGCACCTGATTTAAATTTAATTGTCGGCTGGCGGTAGCAATGCCCATGCGAGCAGCTTGAATTTCGGTGAGGCCAACGGTGGCCACTTGTGGCTCGGTAAAAATTACCGCTGGCACGGTCGACAATTCAAGCCTGGCTTGGCCACCAGTCATGTTTATGGCTGCGCGGGTGCCTGCTGCGGCAGCCAGATAAACATACTGTGGCATGGTACTGCAATCGCCAGCGGCGTAGATGTGTTCAACATTGGTTTTTAACTGCGCGTTGACAATAATAGCCTGTGGATAATTGGTTGTTACGCCGGCATTTTCTAACGCCAGTAGCGCCGTATTAGGTCGGCGTCCCGCGGCAATCAGCAGTTTGTCACAGGTTAATCGGCCATTATTTAACAGTAAATCAAAGCTGCCATCGCTAAAGGTCACGGCTTGCGCTTGGGTTTGGGTTTTTATCACCATGCCTTGTGCTTCAAGCGCTTGCTGCAGCCCCGCGCCGAGTTCTGGATCTTGCTTCGATAACAAAGAATGGCGAGCCAGCAGCGTAACCTGAGTGCCTAATTGTTGATATGCCTGGGCTAATTCAACCGCGACCACCGACGAACCAATAACCACTAAGTGCTTTGGTAAAGATGTCGCGAATATTGCATGGGTCGAGGTCCAATAAGGGACTGAATTTATGCCTTCAATGTTTGGGATGTAAGGCTGCGCGCCGGTGGCAATTAAGATCCGATCGGCGGTTAATTCGCTGTGTGTATTATTGGCGTGGGTGATTGTTAAGGTGCTGTTATTTTTAAATGTAGCGTGGCCACTAATTAATGTTAGGGCCGGGTTGGTGGCTAAAATTTGTTGATATTTAACCTTTCGCAGTTGTTCTACTTGTGATTGTTGCTGCTGTACCAGTAATTCTCGGTCAATTATCGGTGGCTGATTTGTAAGGCCATCAAACGGATTATTGCGCTGTTGTTGGGCAAGCTGGGCACTGCGGATCATGATTTTAGACGGGATACAGCCGACATTAACACAGCAACCGCCCAAGGTACCTGCTTCAATAATAGTGACTTTGGCACCTTGCGCTGCTGCTTTTATCGCGCAGGCAAAGGCGGCCGAGCCGCTGCCGATAATCGCGACCTGCAGTGGCTTTTTTTGATGGTTTGAAATGTTATCGGTCATTGGTCACTCCAATGGGGATTAGTCGTATTATTGCTGGTGGGCTGGGTAACCGGCGTTGGTGACAGCGGCAGCGATTTTATCAATAGTGGTAATGGTGGGATTAAAGCGCACCATTGCTGTTTTGGTTGTGTAGTCAACCCCGGCAAAATTAACGCCATTGATGCGTTCAAGCGCTATGCGAATAGTGAGAGAGCACAACTGGCAGGTCATTTTTTTGATTACTAAGACGACATTTTTCTCGTTAGTTGTTGGCGGTTGGCTGGCTAAAGGCGTTGTCGACAGCGTACCTGACCACAGCGGTGCATTGAGCAAGCCGATGGTAAGTAGCAGTGCGAAAGAGATGATTTTTTTCATGCTGGGCCCCATGCCTGTGGTGAATAACTAAGCCTAAACTAAAGTTGAAATTTAACCTTACCCAATGAAATAGCCGGCGTAATACGGAAAACTCAACATCGCGATGATGATCATGCTTACGATGATAAAAATGATCTTTTGATTTTTTAATATCTGGGTTTGTTGGCAAACCGCGCCTGGCTCACTGCGTGGCGGTATTAAATATAATTGACGAAAGGCCATTGTTAAGCTCAATAACGCCGCTATCGCGAAATAACCGCTGTAGGGTTCCATCGCGGTGAGGTTGCCAATCCATGCACCACCAATACCCAATGATAACAACAGCAATGGCATCACGCAGCAAACCGAGGCACCAATGGCTGTTAGGGCTGCTGCGATTAATGAATGGTTTGGGTTTGCCATAACGATACTCACTGTAGATAGCGGATATGATTAGCTTACACTCTGGGCTATGGTACGGAGTCAAGACTTGGCTGGTGTTATTTGGACTGATTGCTTTAGCGTTTTTTGTGCGTTAGCGCCTCAACAAAGGCACAGTGCTGGTTTGATTGTTGATGTTGACAGTCGTTTATCATGTGATCTAAAACCCCTTGGATTTTTTTCAAACCCTCGATCTGGTGTTGGATCAGTTGGCGTTTTTCAGTGGCTAATACTTGAATGTCGTCACAATGACTGCTGCCAAGTGCCAGTAGTTGTTGAATTTCTTTTAAAGAAAAACCGAGTTGCTGCGCCGCTTTAATAAACTGAATGCGCTCGATGGTCTGTGCAGGATATTGGCGATAGCCATTGCTTGGTTTAGCTGGTTCAATGATTAATTGGATTTTTTGATAGTAACGGATCGTTTCAATATGCACCCCCGCTGCGGTAGCCAGTTTACCAATTGTTAGTGTTTTTTCCATGCTCAGCCCGTTGTTAAATCGACAGCTCTGTTCAAAATAACATGATACGGCGCCATATTGGTGATTTTAGCTTATTAATCGCTGCACGATTATAAGCGTTAATGCTAATCACCAAAGTTAGGTTTAAACAGTTAACGGAAACTTAATTAGAATATAATCAATATATTATTGGTGCACTTTTTTTGTACTATTGATCTTTAGTCGTAATTTTTAGTAAAATAAAAGCTACAGATGCCGTTAATTACACGGTGGTAACCACATGGTCGTGGTTGCGATAAATTAGGTGAGTGTAATGCGAGGCATCGTCAGTCGGACAAAATTCTATTTTGAAAACCACGGCAACACTTTGTCGCCCTTATTGCTTGCTTCGCCCCCAGGCCTGAGTGCCGTTTTCTTTTTCTTGTTTACAATATTGGCAACCTATTTTATAGAGCAAAAAGAGTATGCCGCCGATCAATTAGTGCAACGCACTATTGCACAAAACAGAGTTAACGATGTTGCTGGGCTGCTTTCTTCTGAAATGAACGTCAGGTTAAATCTCACCAGTAGCTTGCGAGCCTTTGTGATCACCCGCAACGAGTTTACCCCGCAACAGTTTGACCGCTTTGCGACATTAATTAAAAACGATTTAGACGGTGTTTCAAGCTTGCAGTTAGCGCCCAACGGCATTGTTACTTATTTAACCGACTTAAAAAATAACCGTCAGGCGCTTGGCCATGACCTGCTTGCCGATCCTAATCGTCGTTCGCTGGCGCGGCGCTCGATTATGGAGCGTAATTATATTATTTCAGGACCCGTAGATTTACTGCAAGGTGGCCAGGCTATTATTGCTCGGCGACCTATTTATATTTTTGACCAATCGTCTAAAGTCGATAAGTTTTGGGGCTTTGCTACTGTGCTGATTGACATTAATTTGTTGTTAGATAAGGCCGTGGTAGATAAATTGCGTAAAGATTACGAAGTCTCGATTCGTGGCAAAAATGGGCTTGGAGCACAAGGGGATGTGTTTTTCGGTAATGGCGAGGTTTTTAATTCGCCTTTGGCGGCGGCCACGATCTATTTACCTAATGCGAGCTGGCAACTGGCCGTGGCGGCAAAGCCGAATCAGCAACCGCAAGGGCTTATTTATTCGGTGTGGTATTGGCTGGTTGCCACGGCGATTGCTATCGTCGGCGCTATTATGGTTTATTCGATAATCGATCGACCTCGCCAACTTAAATATAAAATTGCGCAAGCAACGCTGAAGCTGCAAATTGAAATAAACCACCGGATGCAGGCTGAGAAAAAAATTCGCCATATGGCACTGCACGATGTCTTAACCGGGCTACCAAACCGGCGCTTATTTGATGAGCTTGGCTTTCAAGCGCTGACCCAAGCTAAACGTAAAAAAGTCACCTTGGCTGTTTTGTTTATTGATATTGATGGCTTTAAAGCGGTTAATGATTCTTTAGGGCATGCTTTTGGCGATCTGCTGTTAAAAATGATAGCGCTACGGTTACGGCAACAGGTTAGGGATCAGGACATTGTGGCACGGTTTGGTGGCGATGAATTTATTGTTTTGTTAACTGAAGATTGTCATTTGGCAGGGGCTGAAAAAGTTGCAGCTAAAATTAACGATTCCATGTCTGCGCCGTTTGAAGCCGAGAATGAGCAGGTACAAGTGAGTGCTAGTATCGGTATTGCAATATACCCCGAGCACGGGATGACGATGGAGCAATTAGTGGTTAAGGCTGACGTCGCGATGTATAAGGCGAAAAGCAGTGGTAAAAATTGCTTTAGATAAGCGCTACCCTCAGCCACCAGCCTTAGAGCACCGAAAAGGGCGCAACTTAAGTTGCGCCCTTTTTATTGGGTGGGTGATTGTCGCGGTGGGTTAGTTCGACAGCGGTGCTGATTTGTGATGGTTAAGTGTCGACCGAGTGAATAATCTAAACCAGTAACAAAGTATTAACCATAACAACAAGGTTTGGCTGTCGCCACCACTGGTGGTGTTTTTAACCGTGTTGGTCCCAGTCACATTGAGTTTAAGTTCGCCAATGGCAATCGAACCACTAGGATCGGTCAGTTGATATTGCGCGGTTATTAATCCGACAAAACCAGCAGGCGGCACAAAGTGGATTTTGTTGTCGACTATTTCAGCGCTGCCGCCATCGACCGAAAGCAACTGCAGTTGCAATATACCGCCTTCGTTATCGCTGTCATTGGCTAATACATCAATAAAAATTGGGGTGACATTGTCGGTGCTCGCTTGATCGTCAATCGCTACTGGCGGCATATTAACGTAAGAGCTTACCTCAACCGTTCCGATGTCGGTGCCACCTTGACCGTCGCTGATGCCATAATAGATCGTGATATTACCTGAATAGTTGGGATCGCCGACATAGTAAACTTGGTTATCAACAATATATACGTTACCAATATTGGCCGATACCGAGGTGATCGTTAATTGGTCATTGTTATCATCGGCATCATTAGCCAGTACGTCGATGGTTGCTTGGTGTTGTTGATCTAACTGTGCAACATCGGCCCCTGCGACGGGTAATTGATTGCCATTGTTGAGCACCGAGACACCACCGGGGTCAATAATGTGACCATTAAATTCGCCGTCGTCATCGTTAGTGCCACCGTCTTTAATCACTAATTGTACACACCAGTAGTCCGCAATTAAGCCTGGTTGCCACGGATTTGTTGGCTCGTTTTTGGTGTTGGGCGGTGGGCAATAGCCTGGTTCACCTGCGGTCGACCACAGGCTGTCATCTACTGTTTCGTCAAAGTTACGCCATTGACCGCTTGGTAATAGTTTACGATATACCGCGGCAGGCGGGATCGGTTTACGCTGAGGAATGGCAATGGCGAATAAGCTGCCTGGTGTCATTGTGCCATGGGCAATAAAGTCGAAAATACCCCCGACATTTGTTGCATCAGGATCGGTGACAATTTGGGCATTGGTGTGGTTGTCGATATCTTGGGTCGTCAGTAGCGCGCCGCCCGTACTGCCGCCAATAGTTGAGGTGCCACGCCGTAAACAGAAGCCTGCATCGCCTTCAATTAAGTAACCGTCAAATTGTGCTTGGTTTTGTTGCAAGACATTACATTCGTCGATTCGGTCGAGGTAATCAGGAATAAAGTCACCGTCACTATCTTGGTAACCCTCATCAATATCTGAAATTAAATCGCCATCACTATCGACACTGGTCAGTTGCGCTAATTGCTCAACGATCGCTAAATTAATAACACTTTGAGAGTGATTGTTATCGTTGTCAGTAATGTTGACCGTTATCTGGGCATGCCCAGTGGCTAAGTCAGTTAAGTCAAATTGCAGTTGGTTAGCAGCTAGGCTGAGGTTGTCGATTAGTTGTTCGTTATACATCCACTGAAAAACGTAATCTTGATAGTTATCAACATTAGGATAGGTGGCAGTAATGGTAACAACTCCCTGATCTTTGGCGAGTATAAATCGCTGTTGTTCATTTTGCAGCACTTCGAGGTTAATCAAAGACTCTGGCTGAGTCTCGCTTAAATAAATTAAGTGATTCGACTTGCTGCCAGCATTAACGGCGCTGGTTAGCTCAACTCGAACAATTTCATCTGAATCGGTGAGTGCCAATTGCAGTAGGTCGAGGTTGATGACCGATTCGGTCCCTTGCGCAATAACTAATTGGCCGGCTGTTAATGCGTGCATCTGGCCAGCACGACCGCTTGATACCTGATAATTAATGGTTAAGGGATAAACGGGTGACTCACCGTTAAGATAAACACCCACTTGCATGGTGTCGTCACGCTTAATTGTTTGGTCTTTGTCCAATGAAATCAGCGGATGCACACAAACAGTTTGCGATTTTATCGTTTTAATACCGTAACTATCGGTTGCTTGCCAGCGTGCGTTGTTAATGCCCGCAGGGTAAAGCAGTCGACCGTCGATCAGCGAAACGGGTAAGGCATTGCCAAATCGGTCGAGTGCTGTTGCCTCGCCTAAATCAACTTTGGTATAAAGTGCGTTGGCGTTAACAGACAAGTCGCCACAAAGATTGGACGGTAGTGACACGACTGGCGCTAGTTCGCTCGGGAAGCTTACCGTTGCTATCGCTGAACTGACTTGGCCGTTACTGCTAATGCTATAGGCTATTTCAATGTCACCCGCGACATCTTGCGCTGGCGTGTACTCAATTTCATTATCAACAATAGTAATTTCACCAAAGGGAGTGACGGCTTGCAGCACAATATTGATATTGTCACCAATCAGATCATTGGCTAACACGTTTAACAAAATCGTTTGGTCAGACTCTATCGTAAATTGATCGGCATTGGCTTGCAGATTAACAATTGGCGCGGCCACAGCAATAGTCACCGTTGCTTCACTCGATCCTTGCAATGGGTCGGTAACCATGAATTTAAAGCTGTCGTTGCCGTTAAAACCTGCTGCTGGCGTATACGTTAAATGTTGGCCGTTGCCGATTAATACGCCACTAATTGGTGGCTGTGTGATGGCATAGGTTAAGACATCGTCATTACTGTCCGTCGCGGTTAGGTTTATAGCTACGGCCGTTGCTGCGGCTGTCGACACGGTTAGTGAGTTCGCCACTGGCACCGAATTTAAATTAGCCGAATAGTTTTTCTGCTGACTAGAAGTGTAGCTATTACCTGAGTCGTCGGTGACCGTGATTATCGCTAGTATTTTCTCGTTAGCCTGTAGATCAATTAACGGTACAGCAATACTAAATTTGCCGTCACTATCGACTGGGCCGTTATACGCGTGGCCATTGATTTTAAGTGTTACTTGGTCACCGAGGTTATAATCACCTGTAATGTGGCCAGATACGGCTAATGATAATCCTTGAGGGTGATCGACAATCGCGTTGCGATCAATATCATTGACCACAATATGGGCGGCTGGCGCGAGGGTATCAATTGTAAAAGTAAGGATATTACCCTGACCTAAGTTACCATTATTATCGACATAACTGGTATGGGCGACAGTGATGGTGACTTGCTCTGCGCCGTTGTCATCGGCGGGGGGTGTATAGATTGCGGTCCAGTTATTTGTGCTGGCAGTTTCTGCTAACGCAGTTAAGCTGCCTTTATTGACGATGATATCATCGGCAGTAAAACCACTAACCGCTTCGCTAAACTTAAAACCTATGGTACTGGTTTGCGCGATCAGCACCTTGTTATTACTGGTGTCGATGATTAGGCTTGGCGCGTAATCGATGGTTACATCATTGCTGATACTGGTTGTCGCGATGTTGTTGGCGCTATCAGTCGTGGTAATGCTAGCGCTAATGGTACTGTTTGCTAACAAATCCGCTTCGTTGACGGCAATGTTAAATAGGCCTGTTGCATCAACGGTGCCGGTATAAGTGTTGCCGTTAATGGTTAAGGTGATAGGGTCTAGTGGATTAAATTCGCCAGTGACTTGGCCGGTAACGGTCACTAAATTACCTAGGGCATTGCTGCCAGTAACCAGTGAGGTTGGGGCCAGCGTAATAGTGGTGACGGGCAACTTAGTGTCAATAGTAATGCTAAGTTGTGCGCCATTACCAGCGTTGCTGGTGACATCAGCATAAGCACCATTGGCCACTGAAATTACCGCTTGCCCTTCAAACTCAAGCGCAGGGGTAAACTTAGCTGTCCATTGGTTTTGATTGGTAACTTTCTTAAAATTGGTCAAGCTGCCGTATGTTGTGGTTACATCACTTTCCTCGAAACCACTAACCGCTTCGTTAAATTCAAAGGTAATAATACTCGTAGTTTGAGCATTGAGCGTGGCGAGACTAGACACGATTTTTAAGGTTGGCGCGTAATCGATGATTACTTGATTATTGATACTGGCACTCGCGGTGTTGTTGGCGCTATCAGTCGTGGTAATGCTGGCGCTAATGGTACTGTTTGCTAACAAATCCGCTTCGTTGACAGCAATGCTAAACTGGCCTGTTGCATCAACGGTACCGGTATAAGTGTTGCCGTTAATGGTTAAGGTGATAGGGTCTAGTGGATTAAATTCGCCAGTGACTTGGCCGGTAACGGCCACTAGGTTACCTAGGGCATTGCTGCCAGTAACCAGTGAGGTTGGGGCCAGCGTAATAGTGGTGACGGGCAATTTAGTGTCAATAGTAATGCTAAGTTGCGCGCTGTTACCTGTATTGCTGGTGGTATCAATGTAAGCACCATTAGGCACTGAAATTACCGCTTGCCCTTCAAACTCAAGCGCAGGGGTAAACTTAGCTGTCCATTGGTTTTGATTGGTAACTTTATTAAAGTTGGTCAAGCTGCCGTGTGTTGTGGTTACATCACTTTCCTCGAAACCACTAACCGCTTCGTTAAATTCAAAGGTAATAATACTCGTAGTTTGAGCATTGAGCGTGGCGAGACTAGACACGATTTTTAAGGTTGGCGCGTAATCGATGATTACTTGATTATTGATACTGGCACTCGCGGTGTTGTTGGCGCTATCAGTCGTGGTAATGCTGGCGCTAATGGTACTGTTTGCTAACAAATCCGCTTCGTTGACAGCAATGCTAAACTGGCCTGTTGCATCAACGGTGCCGGTATAGGTATGGCCATTAACGGTAAGGGTGACGAGATCGTGTTGATTAAAGTCGCCAGTAACGGTGCCGGTAACAGCAGCGAGGTTGTTTTGAGCGTTGCTCATTACCGCGCGGCTATCCATGCTAATAGCAGGGATCGGTGGCACTGAATCTATCGCTAGCGTCTGTATTACGTGTGAGCTAGCTTGCCCCAGCACTGTTCCGGTGTTGCCCACGCTATCAGTAAATGTACTTTTGAGTACCGTAATAATAGTGGCCGCGCCGTTGGTATCTAGCAGTGCGTTAGGCGTAAAAATAGCGGTCCATTGATTACTATTGGCTAGTTTTTTAAAGTCACTTAAACTGCCATTACTAACAATAATATCGCTGGCGCTAAAATCGGTGACAGCCTCACTAAAGTTAAAAGTAATTAGGCTAGTATTACCCGCATTTAGCAGGGTTTGATCCGCATTAATTGTTAATGTTGGCACTAAATCTATGGTAACAGCTAAAGCTGAAGACGCTGCGGTGGTATTGGTGACATTAGCGGCATTACTGCTAATGGTTTGGGTGTAGTGAATATTATGAACCCCCGGTGTGAGGGTGTTAGCAGTAATATCGATACTACCTATTTGCGTACAAGGGTAGGTGGAGATTAGGCTGTTGTTACTTGGGTTGTCGCTATACAAGTTAAGCACCGCGGTGGCTGTCGGGCAATTCAAGGCAAAACTTGGCGTGATTAACGAGGTGATGTTGTCGCTAGATGATACGCCCAGATCAGACGAAGCGAGTAAGTCGGGAGCTGCCGCAGGTGTTAAGGTTGCACAGTTTTGGCCTGCATCACTCATTACCCAATCTTGGTTGCTCTCTAAGTTAGTGCGTTCGCTAAGGGCGTAACAGAAATTCGATAAGCCGCCATCAAACGGCACGGCCGTATTAACCACTTGACTGTGCCAGTGTTTTAGCATGGTGTCATAACTTGCGGTTGGTAGTTTTACCCCGGCAAACATTTCGGTCATGTCGGTTACTTTGGTAATGTCCCAGCTAGTAATTACGGGATTAATCTGCGTGGCATTGGCGAACATTTTGCTCATGTTTTCAACTTGTTCAGTATTCCAACCACTGGTATTGGGTGTGGCTACTAACGCGTTGGCAAACATGGTGCTCATGTCGGTCACTATACTGGTATTCCAAATATCACCGTTGGTGACAGTAATTGGCATAGCGGCTTTGGCGCCTTCAAACATCGCGCTCATGTCGGTAACGCTAATAGTGCTCCACTTGCTGGTGTCAGGGTTAGCTAGGCCACTAAAGGCAAACATACTTTTCATTGATTTGACACTACTAGTGTTCCAATGAGTGGTAATAGGAATAGCGGCATCGGCTTGATGAAACATATAGTCCATTGATTCGACCAAGCTAGTGTCCCAGCCCGAGGTGTTAGGGGTAGCATTGTCGGTATTGGCAAACATGTCGTTCATGTGCTTAACCTTGCTGGTATTCCAAACATTGATGTTAGTCGTTGTCACTGGGTTGGCCGCCTTAGCACCAGAGAACATCCACGCCATATTTTCAACGTTTGCAGTGTCCCAACTGCTGGTGTCGGGTGTGGCAGCTGTTGCAGAATAAAACATGTCGTTCATATATTTAATATTGGAGGTGTCCCAGCCACTAGTATTAGGCATGGCTTTGGTCGCATCATTAAACATGGCATAAAAACTATCAACATTAGTCAGGTTAGGTACGTCATTAGCGGTGGTGGTTAAGTTGTTAGCTTTGGAAAATGCCTCTGCCATGTCTTCCCATATACTGGTACCCCATTGGTCATGGCTAATTAATTGCTCTTTATCGCCATTGAGAAACTTAAAGTGAGAAAATCCTGTTTTAGTGCCGGAATTATCCTGAATAACCACGGTATAAGTACCGGGACTTGGGTAAGTACAGGTATAAGATGGGCTAGTAACTGTGGCTGTATTAGTGCCCGTGCCGTCGCAGTCAACAATGAAATTGTAAGCGGAGCCACTGCTATCTAATGGCAGTGCGAACGATTGGTTTAGTGGGTCGGCTATGTCGGTTTTTATCGTGAACACAAAGGCGTCTCGATCATCAACCACACTTTTAGTCACACTCGCTGAAGTTGTCTGATTAAAGGCGTCGGTAACATTGATACTGGCTGTCACCGAGTTATTGGCATTTAAGTCAGCTTGGTCAACTTCTATTGCATAGTTACCATCATTGTCAACGTTTCCGCTGTGTTTTGTGCCGTTAATTAACACGGTAACTATATCGCCAGCTATAAAGTTACCGCTGACTTGACCTGTTATTAGCGTTTTCCCGGTGTTTGAACTGTCACTGGTGACGGAATTTAGTGTAAGTGCAATGGTCGGAGCGCTGGTTTGTACTACAGCTAGGGCTTGAGAGTGGTTTATTGCTTCAGCGTCAGTATTAAGCTCAAGCAGTGATACTTGGCTAGCCCCTTCAGGCCAAGGGCCAGTAGCAGCAATAGTTGTCCAGCCAGAATTTGTGCACGTTAAGCTTGCCATGTCGGTTGTGCCACTGCCGTTATCGTAAACTAAACTTAATTTGCTGCTGGTAGTCGGGCAATACACTGAAAAATCGAGTGTGGTTAATGAGGTTATGTTGTCGATGTTCGAGGTGCCAGTGTCCGATGCTGCTTGTAAGTTTGGCGTGCGTAAATTGGCCATGGTTGAATCGATAGTTATGGTTAACGGTGGATAGGAGTTAGTCACTACACTTGACTCTGTGGTGGTAAAGCTGATGATGTGATCGTCATCGGTTAGGGCGCTTGATGTTACTGGCGCATACTCTTGTGTAGTACAGTCGTGAGTGCCAACTTGGTTACTGTCGGCATATAAAATAACTTTAGCGCCATTAGCAGGACAGTAAACACTAAAGGTTGGGGTATTGATCGAGGTAAGGTCATCAATGTTTGATTTGCCACTGTCTGATGCGTCGATAAGGTCGGGGGCAATACTGGAGCAGTCATGATTGCCGTCTTTAATAGTCCATCCTGCGGTCGTTAAACTTGCTCTATCAGAGAGGCCTAGACAATAGTTTGAGTTGCCTGCATCGAAAGACCTATATGGCGCTATATAATTTATTCGCCATTGCTTGAGTAAATTATCATAGTTTTGAGTGGAAAGTTTTGACCCCATTAGCATGTAACTTAAATTAAATTCGGATGTGTTTGTAATATCCCAGCTACTCATGTCTGGATTAATAACATTAGTCTCCGTCATTATAAACATGTTACTCATGGTCGTAACGTTACTGGTATCCCAAAGTCGGGTATCAGGTTTTGCCGCATTTGCGTATCTAAACATTTCATGCATTGTTGTAACGTTTTTGGTGTCCCAGCCGCTGGTGTCTGGCTTTGCTGCCTCGGCTGATTTAAACATCTTGTACATCGTGGTTACTTGGGATGTATCCCAATTACTGGTATCAGGTTGAGCTTTTGTTGCCTCCCAGAACATACCGTCCATATTTTTCACGTTGGCCGTATTCCACAGGCTGGTGTTGGGCTCAGCTTCTGCTGCTTTATAAAACATCCGATACATCGATGTTACAATATCGGTGACCCAGCCGCTGGTATCCGGGTCGGCTTGTTCAGCGCCCGCAAACATGCTAGCCATACTTTCGACATTAGTCGTATTCCAAATGTCGCCTATCGTGCTGGTGGTAGGGTCGGCGATCGAGGCATAATGAAACATGCTCTTCATTGTGGTTACTTTTGCTGTATTCCAGCCGCTGGTGTCAGGGTTAGCCGATGTGGCGCTGTGAAACATTTCAGCCATATTGATGACTTCAGCTGTATCCCAATTTGTGGTGATAGGGCTGGCGACAATAGCGCTTTTAAACATTTTATACATCGTTGTTATGTTCGATGTATTCCAGCCGCTGGTATCTGGCTCAGCGGCTTTGGCGTTATGAAACATCTCTGCAAATGAAGAGGCGTTAGAGGTGTCCCACCCTATAGTAATGGGCTTCGCTTTGGTCGCATTGTAAAACATGCGAGAAAAACTAGTGACTTGAGAAAAGTTGGGTACATCAGTTGGCAGGGTCGTTAGGTTGATCGCGCCACTAAATGCGCCTTCCATAGTCTGCCAAATTCCCGTGCCCCACTGATCGACTGTTAGTAGTTGCGATGTGTTGAACTGCATTTTAGGGAAGCCGCTTTTATCCCCTGAGAGGTCTTTCACTCGGATGGTGTATGTGCCTGAACCAGCACTGGAATAATCACATTTGTAAACGTTAGAGGTAATAATGCTCTCAAATATACCATCGTTATCACAGTCAATATTATAGTTATGAGTGGAGGATGATGGCACTGCAAAAGTGAACGTGGGAGATGTGATCTTTACAGTAAAAACAAAATCGTCAGCAGGGGCTGAATGCGCAGAGGCCGCAAAAAATAGGGTAGTAAAGCAAAGGCTAATATAAGCGAAAGCCAGACGGCATGATCCATAGAGTGTATTCAAAACATTACTTCCTTTTAATGTTCTACTTCGAAAATTTATTCAGCCACTAACCATGCTCGAACATGCATCAAGCTGTATTAGTAGTTAAGTGTGGTATTTTTATGAAAACTAATCCTCAGTAATTTAGTATACAGACTCTAGCAGGTAAAAAAAGTAAAAAATCTAGTGTCAATGTGGCTGTGTATTTGTGTTAATTATTAAAGGGTTACGATTGTAATGATGCTACCGCTAACGTTAATAAGGAGAGAGGTTATGATAACTCGTGCTAGAGGTTTCTTGTTGAATACTTGCCGAAGTTGAGTGATATTGCGTCTTAAGTCGCGGGTTGTTGTAATGGGCTAGTGTTTGTAAGTTGGCGCATTAGCTATCTATCTTTGAATGGTCGTGTTGATAAGTTTGTTGAGTGGTAGAAGGTGGCAAAGGCGCAACAAAAGTTGCACCCTTGTATTACAGTCATTCCCTGAGAGCTGTTAATCCATGTTGCTGAGTATTAAGTCATTTAATACTTTAGCCATCCTAGCTAACCCAATCCTTGGCCCTGTGTCCTGTGACACTATCCTAGTATCTGTCCGTATTCCTTTCCCTGACTATTGAGTCACTTCCTGTAACTCTTTTGCGTCCAAGCAGGAATATTATAAACGAGAATGATAACTAATGTCATTTAGTTATTGTCAGGTAACTATCGACTCCTAGTTGTCATATTTATTACTTTTAATGATAAATATAAAATACAGCACCTTACGTACTTGGTGCTGGGTTTTTCTTACATTTTTCTATCACTTGTCTTACGTTGTTGTAAGATATGTCTCACAGCAGTAACGGGTAATGACTTACGCTGTAAACTGGTTAGACGATGATGTGTTTTACTAACAGCATTACTTTAGGTGTAGGCAGTTGAATATAATAACGAAATTTGAAAGATACTCATCACGTGCATTATTTTATCTTCAAAAAATTAGGCCGATAAACTTGTCTAAATAGCAACAGTAATGACAGCGCCAATAACATACTAAATCCAGTCGTTCCTGCAAGTCGTTCAATAATGTTTTTATCATCAGAACCCGTATTTGAAGCCTCTTTTTCTGCGGTATTTACTTGTTGTTCTAATGATGAAAGGGTCGTGTTTAGTGTCGCAATCTGCTGTTGCAAGCTTGATAACAGATCTTGCTGCGCTGGGTATGTTTGAAAGCTATCAAGTTGAGCTTTGACTATCAAATCAGTGTCTTTTAGGCCATGAGCGACATTGGTTAATCGGCGCAGCATATCTGTTCGACCTAAAGATATTTTATCGGTTACGACTTCTGAGTCGTAACCGATTGCAACGGAATTTACAGCGTCACTTGAGAAATAAGCAAGGGGATGCTCTTCGTAATCTGTTAGATTGGTATATTCTGTTACGCCTAAATCAGTCACCGAAACAGCTAAAATAGTCGCTCCCAGAGCGGGAATAAAAGTACAATATGATGAAACACAAGTGACATGACTCGGCGGGTTTGAGCAATTAGGACAACTCGGATCGCTTTCTGATATCCAAGGGTATGAGGTTACGCCATCACCTAATACAGTCAATGATTTTGATAATGATTTTGTTGCTAATGACAGATAGCTAGCACCACCGTTAGCACTATCATTTGCTCCGACATACCAGGTTTTTTGTTCACTCAATGTGCCTGTTACATCATGTAACCTTATACGCAGGTTGTTTTCTTTTAACCGCAGCCAACCTGAAGTCGGCGTTGTGGCAACTAAGCCGAAATCTTCACCATCAGCGCAATCGACGCCAATACAAAAATTTCCCCAAGATTCGAGTGTATAATCTGGCCTTGCATTAGGTTCTGGATAAAAAACACCAGCGTCATAGCCTGTAACGATAATATTGTCATTTTTTACGACATCAGCAAGCGCAGCAGTGGTAAAAGTGGCTACCAATACCAGTGCACTAAGCACATTTTTTATTTTAATCACGTTGAATTCTCCAATTACTATTCAGATAGCAGCTCAATTCGAGTAACTAAAGAGTCGATACGATCGCTCAGTGCATTTATTTCCCCAGATAAAGATTGTAATTCAATGTCGAAACTCTGAGTTTGTGCCGCCACTGTTGTACTGACTTGAGCTGAAAATTGAGTCAATTGACCGACATTTACGGCGTCATTATCATCGACACCTGCAGCAACATAAGTAATAACACGCTCAGCGCCTGGGCTGCCTACTGATACGGCCCCGTCTTCTAGGGTGCTGTCGGCTCCTATGGCAATACCACCACTTTCTTGCGATTGCAGTATCAGCACATTTTTATCGCTATTGACGTCTTTGATTACGAAGGTTTGATAAGTATCAAAGCTAGTATCAATTCCCATTTGCCAATCGTTAGTGGGGAAAGAGCTTGAGCTGCTGGTGTCGACAAAATCAATGCGCGGACTGGTTCCTTTTAGGATTAAGGTATCGAAATCAAATTCGTGATCAACGTCGCAGGCACTGCCAATACAAGCAGATTCCAAAACAATCAGATCATCGTTTATTCGTTCATCAGCATAAAGATTTTGTGCTGAAAGTGTAAGGTAAGATAACGCAAGGAGCTTAATTGATAGGTTCATATTTTCCGGAGGTAACAGTGCTAAAAATGGGCGGGTATTATGCCATAAAGCGCTTATATTTAGTATGCGTAAAAGGCCTGTAACCCCTGCCACTATTGCTTTTACACGATGGTCGTTTAACTTTTAAATGAAATTTAGCCATTTTCATTACTGGTGGGATTAACATCTTTAAAATGTGATGAACGCTGTAATTTTAGTAAGTTACATTGTCTTTATCGATAAAAAATAACAGCATTGTGTATTGCTTGGCTAGAAAATTAGATCACATCTGAGTGTTAAATTTTATTAACAATAAAGGTGAAAATAAATAATTAATAATTGAGATAAATTTTAGGAAGATGAATTTAATTTGAAGGTGTATATGGAAATAAGTGGTGACCCCGCCCTGACTCGAACAGGGGACCTGACGATTATGAGTCGACAAAAGTAGGGTTTTTCTATGAATTTCAATGAACGGCAGTGAACCGAGGTGTCATTTCAACCTATTGTTATTAATCTTTAATTTGGTTTCCTCTTGTTCTTGGTGTTTTTTGTAGCGCTCTCGCGGCGCTACAAATTTGCTACACAGAATGATTAAGGATGACAAAGCGCCTAAAAATAACGAATTTCAGTATCAAGGGGTTAGATGTTGACGATCGCAGGGCCAATGATACGGAG